>WNGF01000273.1_pt1 | contig 71346 bp, 49 predicted proteins | sample 5400641 | NCBI WGS metagenome assembly WNGF01 (sample SAMN13153371, study PRJNA577476) | soil metagenome | isolation source: 80 cm soil or saprolite under grassland replicate 2 | place: USA:California | collected 2016-06-15
TCCGGCCACCCGCCCCTCCGCAATCCGCAATTAGTCGTCGATCGTCAATGGAAGTTAGTCCCGAGTCCGGAAGGGTCCTCGATCCGCAATCGTCCAATGCACCGGCAGTGCGTCGCAACCTGAAACTGACCCACTACTCATCGCGGGTGGTCTACGCCGCCCGCTTGCCGTACTGCCTGACCGCGAGGGTCAGAATGAGCGCACCCGAAACGGCGAGAATACCGAGAGGGCGGACGATGTCAGCTGGACCTGCACCCTTGAGAAGCACGGCTCGCATTATCACGATGAAGTGTTTCACGGGGTTCAGCTCGGCCATCCATTGCGCCCACTGAGGCATGGACCGCACCGGAGTGAACAGTCCACTCATGAGCAGGTAGACCATCACCAGGAAGAACGATATGAACATAGCCTGCTGCTGCGTGTTCACGATCGTCGATACCCAGAGCCCAATGCCCAGCGCCGTAATCAGATAAATCGAAGCTGCAGCGAAGACGAGCGCGATGCTTCCGCGCATAGGTACGCCGAACACCCACCTGGCCACGGCCAGACCGATGGCGAATTCGACGAGTGCAATCGTCCAGAGTGGAATCAGCTTTGCCGCGATGAAAGCGGCTCGGGGAATTGGCGTGACGTTGAGCTGATCCAGAGTGCCGATCTCCTTCTCACGAACGATGTTCATCGCGGTCAGAAGTGTTCCGACGATCGTCAGGATCTGAACGAGAATTCCGGGAATCATGTAGTGCTTGTAGTCGAGCTCCGCGTTGTACATACCCCGCGTGCGTATCTCGACGCGTGGAGACTGCGAGATGGCAGGAGTAAGTGAGACTCCCAGATCTCGTGAGTAGGACGCGAGGATCTGCTGCACGTAGGAATTGGTGACGCCTGCAATTGCGCCATCTTCGGCGTTGAACACGAGCTGCACCCTTCCCGTTCGTGTTCGAACAACGTCACGCTCGAAATCATCTGGAATACCAAGAATCATCTCGGCGTGTCTGCCGAGCAGCGCTTCGTTTGCCAGCCGCATGGATTGAGAGCCATCCACAAGATGAAACCTTCCTGACGCGCGCAGTCTATCCTCGAGGCCGCGGGAGATGGCACTCTGGTCGCGGTCGACCAGGTACACGCGCGCGATTTTGACCTCGAACGTTGCGGTGCTGGAAAGCAGGAGAAGCTGCAGGAACGGCAGCATCAGCGTCTGCCGCAGCATGACTTTGTCGCGGAAGATCTGCAGATACTCCTTCCGCAGTAGAACGCGAAGAATACGCACCGTCAGGCCATCCGCGGCTTGAAGGTGCGCACCGCAACGGTCATCAACAGGAGCGTCATGCCCGCGAGGATGAGAGTCTCGCGCCACAGATGTCCGAGTCCTACACCCTTAAGCATGATTCCCCGCGCGATGACGATGAACCAGTGCGCCGGCACTATCGTACTCAACAACTGGAGCAGTCTGGGCATGCTCGAGATCGGAAACACCATTCCTGACAGCAACGTGCTTGGAAGCATTGTCGCCAGCAGCGCGACGAGCATTGCCACCCTCTGAGACGAGGTCAACGAGGCCACGACCACGCCGATCGCGAGGGAGACCATCGAATAAAGAATGCTTTCTGCCAGCAGAAGGATGACGCTTCCACGGAACGGAACGTGAAAGACCAGCCAGGCAGCGAGAAGTGCGGTGAGGACGTTCGCGAATGCCAGGCCCAGATAAGGGAGCACCTTGCCAACGATGATCTGCCACGGGCGGAGGGGTGATACGAGTAGAATCTCGAGCGTTCCCCGCTCCTTTTCCCGTGACAGCGAGATGGCTGTCATAAGCGCGGAAACGAGTGTCAATACAAGGGCGATGAGCCCTGGTATGAAGAGGTTTACGCTTTCGAGGGTGGGATTGAATCGCATCCGTACCTCGGGATTGATGCGGACACGCTGCCCCTCGGTCGACTCGAGATCCGCCTCGTATGCGGAGATAACCGCTCGCGAGTAAGCCTGCATCGTCGATCCGGTGTTCGGGTCAGAAGCGTCGACGGCGATGAGAACGTGAGCTGGTTCAGTGGATTTAAGGCGGGCGGCAAAATCGGGATCGAACGCGATCGCGACGTCTGCTTCACTTCGCCTGAAAAGCGGCTCGACAGAACGCATGGAAGGCACAACGTCCACAACTCTGAAGCGCCCGCCCGCTTCAAACCGGGCACGCAATGCGAGAGTGGCGTAATCCGGAGACGGATCGACAACTGCCAGACGGATATCACGCACATCACTTCGTAGCGCGTATCCGAATAGAACAACCTGCACCAGAGGCATGAGCAGGAGAATCGTCAGCGTTTGCGGGTCGCGCAGAATGTGCCGCAGCTCCTTCGTGATGAATGCGCGGAGGGCAGGAATCACGATGCCCTCGCGAGCCTCACGAAGAGCTCGTCAATGGTAGGCGCGTTCCACTTCTCCTTCAGCTCGGCAGGCGTGCCGAGAGTCGCAATACGGCCATCGACCATGATCGAGATGCGGTCGCAGTACTCTGCCTCGTCCATATAGTGCGTCGTGACGAACACTGTAGTTCCGCGGGCAGCAGCGGCGTAGATCATCTCCCAGAATTGTCGGCGCGTGCGTGGATCCACACCGCCGGTCGGCTCGTCGAGAAACACGATTGCCGGTTCATGGAGAAGCGCAACCGAGAACGCGAGCTTCTGCTTCCAGCCGAGTGGTAATCGGCCCACCAGGTTGTCGGATAGCCCCAGCGTCTCGAGCATCCGGGAGGACCGCTCCTCGATCTCACTGTCAGTCAGACCGTAGATACCGCCATACAGCGCGATGTTCTCGAGGACGGTGAGATCCTCGTAGAGAGAGAAACGCTGACTCATGTATCCGATACGGTGGCGGATCTCTTCCGCTTGCTTGATGAGGTCGAGCCCCGCGACGCGCGCCTGCCCGGATGTCGGCGTGAGAAGGCCGATGAGCATTTTGATCGCAGTCGTCTTTCCGGCGCCGTTTGCTCCGAGAAAGCCGAAAACCTCTCCAACCCGGACTTCGAATGAGATGTGATCGACCGCCGTAAAGCTGCCGAAACGCCGTGTTAGGTCACGCGCGACGATAGCGGGTTCGGCTCCGCCATGAGCTGACGCGGTCACGACGCCCGTTGAAGAGCGGGCATGAGCTCCATGAAGCTGTCCTCAATACCAGCAGCAATTGGATTCACGTCAAAACCTGAGAACCCCTGCGAGTCGAGGTAGTTGCTCAATTCGGCCGCAACGGTTTGAGGATCGTGGCCTTTCCGATCGTCGGTTACATGAAGCCCGGTACCGAATGGATACGCCGAGTGTACGTGCGGCGCTTTGCGCAGCGCGAGCAGGAGCCGGTAGCGGTCCGGTCCGACGACGTCGACTAAAGGCAGCGGATACTGCGGCCCGATATCCATGGGCGGCGCGATCTGGAGAATGCGCCCGCCCTGAACGAGCGCAACGCGATCACAGCGAATCGCCTCGTCCATGTAAGCCGTGGACACCACGATAGTGAGGCCGGAATCACGCAGCGTTCCAAGCTGGTCCCACAACTCACGTCGGGACACTGCATCGACACCGGTGGTGGGCTCATCGAGAAACAGAATCTCGGGCCGATGCACCAGCGCGCAGGAGAGGGCCAGCTTCTGCTTCATTCCGCCAGACAGCGCATCGGCGCGACGACCGGCGAAAGGTTCTATCTGCTTATAGATAGGGGAAATCAGCCCATAGCCTTCCTTCACGGTCGTACCGAACACGGCCGCGAAGAACGACAGGTTTTCAGCGACCGTGAGATCGCCGTACAGCGAGAAACGCCCGGGCATGTAGCCGACCCGCGAGCGAATCGCCCACAAGTCCCGAATCACGTCGAGGCCAAGCACCGTCGCAGAGCCCGCGTCAGGAACAAGCAGGGTTGTGAGGATCCGGAACAGCGTCGACTTCCCGGCGCCGTCGGGACCAACGAGTCCGAACAGCTCGCCGTGGCTCACATCGAAGGAGATGTTGGCGAGCGCCTCGGTCTCTCCAAATCGCTTGCCGATTTCCCGCACGGAGACCGCGGCGTCGCTCATGCGCGTGAACTTGATGGCATAAGATCGAGGTCGGCCGGCATTCCTATCTTGAGAACACCGTCTCGATTGGGTACGAGCACCTTGACTGCGTAGACCAGTGCGGCGCGCTCGTCGCGGGTCTGCACCGGAGTGGGAGTGAATTCCGCCTTCGCGGCAACCCAGCTGATCCGTCCGGGGAGCGCGATCATTTTTCCGTCGCCAGCATCGACATTCACCCGAACCGGCTGGCCCAGGCGGATTGCATGCAGCTGTGCTTCCGAGACGTAGGCGCGAAGCGTGAGAGTGTCGAGGTTCGCAATACGATAAAGCGACTGGCCGGGCTGCACGACTTCTCCCGCGTGAACGAAAGTCGTGAGGACTGTGCCTCTTTCAGGATTCGCGATGCGGCTTCGGTTGAGCCGCTCCGTTATCTGCGCAACGCGGGCCTCGCCAGAGGTGATCTCTCGCAGGACTGATTGGCGCTGTGCCCGGGCGGCCTCGATCTGCGCACCGAGCACTCGGTAATCACGCTCTGCTTGATCGAGCTGCTGCGCGGTGGCCGCCTTGACCGTGAAGAGTCGGCGCGTCCGCTCGTACGTTCGCCGTGCAATCGCGCGCTGGATTTCGAGAACTCCGATCTGTCGTGCGGCTTCATTTGCCCGCGAGCTGGTTGCCGCCCGCTGCGCGACGAGCTGCGCACGCTCCAGCGCAAGCTGGGAAGTGTCAACGATCCCGACGATCGTACCGCGTGCCAGCTGCGCGCCCTCCGCGGCCGTGAATGTGAGCAACTGGCCGGAGGTCTCTGCGGCGACGACGACTTCGTTTGCCTCGAACGTTCCATATGCATCGGGCTTACGGTTGCCACTGCAACCGGCTGCGAGTGTCACGGCAGACAAAAGCACAAGCAGACGTCGCATCAGCGGACCTCAATTCCAAGGGTGGTCAGCAAGTGTGCACGAGCCTGTGCCAGCTCGACGCGATGAGTCGCACGGCTGATACGCGCGGAAAGCACGTCGGTCTGACGATCGACGTATTCCGCGGATGTAATGACACCTTCGCGAAACCGCGGCCGCGTCTCATCAAGAATGCTTTCGCGGAGCGCGATTATCTGATCGTCGTCGGCAAGGGCCGACTGAAGACGGTCGATTGAAGCCAGGTCCTGCTCGACTGCGCGGGTCAGCTGAGCGATGAAGGCCCGCTCCTCACTTGTGACGATTTCACGCTGCAACCGGTTGACCTGGCGGTCGCGCTGCGTTGTGCCCCAGTTGAACGGATTCCATTGGAGCTGCACGCCGCCCAGCCAATAGCTGTCGAATTTGCTGTTGAGAGGGTTCAGACCGGGCCGTCCGTAGCCAAGGCGCCCGAAAGCCAGAACACGCGGCCTATCCTGAGCAACGCGCGCATTTTCCATCTGCTCGAGCACTGCGCGAGACCTTGCGAACTGTTCGAACTCGGGACGTGCGCGAAGTGAAGCGAGCCTATTTCGCGCGTCGGTGGCCTCGTTCTCCAGCTCAGGAGCGGCGAGGGGCGCATTCTCGTCGACCCTTTGTCCCGTGAGATCTGACAGAATCGCGATGGCCGCCCGACGCGCCGCCTTCTGCTCTGCAACTGCCTGGCGTCTTCGCAACAGCTCCGCGCGAAGCACGTTGACCTCGCTTCGCAGTGCGGTGCCCGCCTTGACTCGCTCACTTGCGACTGCGAGCTGAGCCTCGAGGTCCGTCAACGTCGTCTCGAGCTCGGCGATCTGTGTTTGCGACCGGAGAGCCGTAAAAAATGCTGCGGTGACGGACTCGGTTATTGGATAGAGTGTCGACCGCACCCGAGCCTGCGCCTCCGCGTCCTGGGCGCGCTCGAGCGCACGACGCGCCACTGTGGACGGATCGTACAGGCGCTGTTGTACAATGACTTTAGCGTCGTAGGTGTCATGTGGCGGCCTGGGCACCGAAACTCCGGGCAGCTCCAATGGAATGCTCGCGACAGCCGATTGATACTGCCCCTGACTCTCGAACGAAAAGCTTGGTCGAAGCTCCACATCGATGTTGCGGAGTCTCAGCGTGGACTGAGAGGCAAGGAGCTCCAGCTCACGTGTTCGCGGATCATTCGTAAGCGCGGCAGCACGGAGTGCGGGAAGGCGAAGCGAGTCAGCGGGAGCCTGCGCCTTCACCATCGTGAGAGGCGCAGCCAGCGTGAGCGAGAGCGCGGCTATTCGTGCTTTCATGGCCTCAGTGCGTTGCGGATGAACAGTGGAAGCTCCTTGCGGCGATGCACGATGAACCTGGCGAAGTCAGCGTCGTCGAATCCCAGCGCCGCCCGCAACATCGGTCGCGCGGCAAATGGGAAAACGCAGAGGGAGAGCAGGTTTACGAGGAACTGCTCCGCGCTGATGCGGTGCATGCGGCCGGCTCGTGCCTCGCCAGCGATCTGCTTCTCGAGCTTCTGGAGGGCCGGCCGCACCGCTCGGGAAAGATCCGCACCCGCAACGCCGCCGAGGAGGCGAGGAATTCTCTCGGGGTGATGGTGGAGCTCGGAGATGATGTAACCCGGCAGGAACGGCGTGCGCGACATCGTGTCGAGATAGGTCTCGACGATGCGGTCGATCTTCTCGTTGATGGTGAGGTCTCCCCCGAGCGTCTGGAGGATGACGGGCAACATGCGGCCGGCGGTTTCGCTGAAGACGGCTTCACTCAGCCGTTCCTTCGACCTGAAGTAATAGTGGAGCAGTGCCTGGTTGACGCCGGCTTCTTCTGCGATTTCCTGCATGCGGGCGCCGGCGGTGCCACGCCTGACGAAGACTGCGGTTGCGGCTGCGAGGATTCGGCTCTCGGTCTCGCCGTCCCGGACGTGGGGCGCCGTAGTCTTGCGCTTAACCATGCGATTTAACTAATCGATTAAATCGCTGGGCCGCAAGGCAGGCGGGCCTCAGCTCACGCGATCCGCTTTTCCCCCGAGACCCATAGAGCCCGCGCGTCGCATGCGTCGCAGTTGTTGCACGACCAATCGCTCGCGACTTCCTCCCCGAAGTGCTCGAGGATGAACTTCGTGCGGCACTCAGCTGTTTGACAGAAATCGATCATCGTCTGGAGCTTTTTCTGATCGTTGGCGCGACGCTCTTCGTAATCCGTGAGGTCCCGGCTGAGATCGACCTGGGTGAGACTCCCGCGGAGTCGCTGCCATCTTCCGCCGCGGTGTTCTCTGACGAGACCATGCCGCTTGAGGAGCGCGAAAACAATCTTCGCTTTGCGCTGCGGCACCTCGGTGATCTCTGTAATGTCCGCCAGCGCAACCGGCTGGTCGAGCGGGTACTTCTCAAGCGCGATCGCGACTTTCGCGGCTTCCTGGATCTCGGGGTACTTCCCACCGAGAAAGTACGTCTGGATGCGCTTGTCTTCGACGCGGTAGAGGATTGTGCAGACGGCGGGGAGCCCATCGCGTCCCGCTCGTCCCGCCTCCTGGTAATACGATTCGATCGAGCCCGGGAAATGGTAGTGCACAACGAAGCGGAGGTCCTGCTTGTCTATCCCGAGACCGAAGGCGTTCGTCGCAACGATTGCCTTGAGATCGCCGCACATGAATGCGTCCTGCACCGCCTTGCGGTCGGCCGCAGCGCGCTTGCCGTGATAGAGCCCGACATTGTATCCGTGCTCGACGAGCTGATCGTAAAGTCGCTCGGACTCCCTCACCGTGGCCACGTAGATCACGCCGGACCCTTCGCTCTCGTCGAGGATCTGCTCGACGACCCTGTCCTTGATCCCGTCATTCACGGTGCGCCGCACCTCGAAGCGGAGATTGGGACGCGCGAACCCGGTGATCGTGATGCTCGGGTGGTGCATCCCGAGCTGTCGGATGATGTCGTTCCTTACTTCCTCTGTAGCAGTCGCTGTGAGCGCCAGAATGGGTGGGCGGTCGAGCCGCTTGGCGATTGAGCCAAGTCCCAGATAATCGGGGCGGAAATCATGGCCCCACTGGCTCACGCAGTGCGCCTCGTCAATAACGAACAGGCTGACTGTTCGCGACATGAGACGCTCGAAGAAGTCGCGGTCCTTGAATCGCTCGGGCGTGAGGTAGAGAAGCTCGCCTTCGCCCTCCTGGATCTGACGGTGCGCCTCCCGCGTCTCGTGAGTGGACAGGTGCGAGTGCATCGCCACAGCGTCCACGCCCTGCGCCGTGAGCTTGTCCTTCTGATCCTTCATCAGCGCGATGAGCGGACTGACGACGACTGTAAGTCCGGGAAGGAGGAGTGCCGGCAGCTGGTAAATGATGGACTTGCCGCTGCCGGTGGGCATCACGACGAGCGCATCACCCCCGCTCAGAAGCGTGGCAATAGGCTCCCACTGTCCCTTTCGGAAATCGTCGTGACCGAAGCGGTCTCGCAGGAGAGCACAAGCTGCTTCCCTGTCAACCTTCAACTCCATGGCCGGATTCTTGGCAGGTTCCGTTCCGTTGCGGTTAGGCCCCAATTCACAGCTAGTCCGTAGTCCAAATCCGTAGCTAGTCCGCAGTTCGCAGTTGTTTGATATTCCGAAAATGCGCGTCAGCAGCGGCGCCAGCCAGCGAATGTTCGCCAGCGCCGCTCCCGGTCTGGAGCCAATCGTCGCGGCCGAGCTCGAGTCACTGGGGCTCGGCGGTCGCTCCGTAGAGGGCGGGGTGGAATTCGAAGGCGGAGCGCCCGAAATGTTCGCGGCTAACCTTTGGCTCAGAGCCGCGAGCCGCGTACTAACCCGCGCAGCGGAGTTTCACGCATCGAGCTTCCACGAGCTGGAACGGCGAGCCAATCAGGTGCCGTGGGAGAATTGGATCTCTCGAGGTGGAGCGATACGCTTTCGTGTAACCTGCCGGAAATCACGACTCTATCATTCGGACGCAGTCGCGGAGAGACTGACTACCGCGGCCGTGAAGCACGCAGGCGCAGTGCCGGCCGAAGGGGATGCCGGTCAGCTTTTCGTCGTGCGCATTGTCCATGATGAATGCACGATCCGCGCGGACAGCTCTGGTGAGCTCCTGCATCGTCGGGGCTACCGCCAGGCGGTCGCGAAGGCGCCGCTGCGTGAAACTCTCGGGGCGGCAATGCTGCTCGCGTCGGAATGGGACGGACGCTCACCTCTCGTGGATCCATTCTGCGGGTCGGGCACAATCGCGATCGAGGGCGCGATGATCGCGAGAAGAATGGCGCCGGGTGCAAGGCGGTCCTTCGCGTTTGAGAGATGGCCGTCGCACGACGCGGCGAAGTGGCGAAGCGTTGCCGACCGGGCGCGCGAATCGGAGCTGCCTTCAGCTCCGACAAGAATCATCGCCTCGGATCGTGACGAAGGTGCGGTGCGCTCCTCTATCGAGAATGCGCAGCGGGCCGGAGTCGACGCTGATGTGGAAGCGATCGTACGTCCGGTATCGGCGATGGAGCCGCCTGCCAAGCACGGCTGCATCGTGACCAATCCGCCCTATGGCGTGCGTATTGGCGAGCGTCGCGAGCTGAGAAATCTGTACGCGGCATTTGGCAATGCATTGCGACAGAAAGCCAGCGGGTATCATGTCGCGTTGCTTTCGGCAGATCCCTCCCTGGAGTCGCAGGTGGGAATCGATTTCGAGGAAGTGCTCCGAACCACCAATGGCGGAGTAGCCGTGCGGCTAGTCGTCGGCACGGTCGAATGACCGGGAAGGTCATCCACATACCATCGGCTCCCGGCTCGGTGCGATGGGGCCCTCCCCAAACGGTCCCACTTTTGAATAGATATTCTCCACCTCTACGGTAGGGCGTACCCAACGCCACCCGTCCCGGGCGGCCTCCTTCGGCCTCCTTCGGCCTCCTTTGGCTAACGGGCTGTTGCACATCCAGAATCAGGAGAAGCCGTGGAAATCGGCGAGACTTTCGAAACTGAAAAACCTGCCGCGCCAGGAAAGCGCGGACGGGTCTCACGCGTCACGCGCGACGCGGACGCAAACGAACCGATAACGACGCGCCCGCGCGGCAGGAGACGGCGCGGCGACGGAAGCAATGGGAACGGCGACAGCACAACCGATCTCCAGATGCTTCTCTATGCGCTGCGCGACATGCGCGACGGCCAGTTCGACGTGCGTCTTCCGGAATCCGACGACCCCTTGCTGAGAGAGATCTCCGAGACATTCAACGACATCGCCGAGCGAAATGAGAAGACGACGTCGGAGATTGTGCGCGTCAGTACGACGATCGGACGCGAAGGACAGATGAACGAGCGCGCCTCGATCGGACGGGTGACCGGGGGATGGGCAACGATGATGAGCTCGGTTAACTCGCTGATTACGGACCTCGTGTCGCCAACGACGGAAGTCGCGCGAGTGCTGACCGCGGTCGCAGAAGGCGATCTGTCGCAAAAAATGGTTCTGGAGATCGACGGAAAGTCGGTTCAGGGCGAATTCCTGGGGATTGGAACGACTGTCAACAAGATGGTCGACCAGCTGTCCGCGTTCGCGTCGGAAGTGACACGTGTGGCGAAGGAAGTGGGGACCGAGGGAAAGCTGGGCGGACAGGCTCACGTGCCAGGAGTCGCGGGGACCTGGAAGGATCTCACCGACAACGTGAACGCAATGGCGTCGAACCTCACCGGACAGGTGAGAAACATTGCCGACGTGACCACTGCAGTAGCGAAGGGAGATCTATCGAGAAAGATCACCGTCGAAGCCCGTGGTGAGACGCTGGAGCTCAAGAACACCATCAATACGATGGTGGATCAGTTGAGCGGCTTCGCGTCCGAGGTTACACGCGTCGCACGCGAGGTGGGCACCGAGGGAAATCTGGGCGGTCAGGCGGAAGTTCCCGGCGTCGCCGGGACGTGGAAGGATTTGACGGACAACGTCAACGCGATGGCGAGTAACCTCACCGGACAGATCCGCAACATCGCCGACGTTACAACGGCAGTCGCGAAGGGGGATCTGTCGCGCAAGATCACCGTCGATGTGCAGGGTGAGATTCTCGAGCTCAAGAACACCATCAACGCGATGGTCGACTCGCTGCGCATCTTTGCCGGTGAGGTCACGCGCGTTGCGAAGGAAGTAGGTACGGAAGGAAAGCTGGGGGGCCAGGCCGACGTGCCGGATGTCGCGGGCACGTGGAAGGACCTTACGGACAACGTGAACTTCATGGCCGGCAACCTCACCGGACAGGTTCGCAACATCGCGGACGTAACGACTGCCGTTGCTCGCGGCGATCTGTCGCGAAAGATCACTGCCGACGCAAAGGGCGAGATTCTCGAGCTGAAGAACACGATCAACACCATGGTGGATCAGCTCTCCGCGTTCGCTGCCGAAGTGACGCGTGTGGCGCGCGAGGTGGGTACGGAGGGCAAGCTCGGCGGCCAGGCCAACGTTCCAGGTGTCGGCGGAACATGGAAGGACCTCACCGACAACGTCAACGCGATGGCGTCGAACCTCACGAGTCAGGTGCGAAACATCGCCGACGTGACGACCGCCGTTGCGCGGGGCGACCTGTCGAGAAAGATCACGGTCGCGGCGAAAGGAGAGACGCTCGAGCTCAAGGACACCATCAACACGATGGTGGATCAGCTCTCGGCATTCGCCGACGAAGTAACGCGCGTAGCACGCGAGGTGGGTACGGAGGGCCGGCTGGGTGGGCAGGCGCAGGTGCCAGGCGTGGCGGGAACGTGGAAGGACCTGACCGACAACGTGAATTTCATGGCGTCCAACCTCACCGGCCAGGTGAGAAACATCGCGGACGTGACCACTGCCGTAGCAAAAGGAGATCTATCGAAGAAAATCACTGTTGATGTTCAGGGTGAGATCCTCGAGTTGAAGAACACGATCAACACGATGGTCGATCAGCTGTCGGCGTTCGCTTCCGAAGTCACGCGCGTCGCGCGCGAGGTCGGCACCGAAGGAAAGCTCGGCGGACAGGCGAATGTCCCCGGCGTTGCCGGAACGTGGCGGGCGCTCACCGACAACGTGAACGCGATGGCGAACAGCCTCACGCTCCAGGTACGCGCGATCGCCGACGTCGCGACTGCGGTGACTCGAGGAGATCTGTCCGGGCAGATCACCGTCGAGACACAGGGTGAGCTGGATCAGCTCAAGAACAACCTGAATCAGATGATCGCCAACCTGAAGGACACGACCGAGAAGAACACCGAGCAGGACTGGCTGAAGACAAACCTCGCGAAGTTCTCGCGGATGATGCAGGGCCAGAAGGATCTGGAAGCTGTGTCGCGGCTCATCATGTCGGAGCTCACACCGCTCGTCTCGGCGCACCACGGTGCGTTTTACATCATGGACCAGGAAGGGCCGTCACCGGTTCTAAAGCTCATTGCCACCTATGCGTACAAAGAGCGGAAGCATGTCGGCAACAAATTCACGCTCGGAGAGGGTCTGGTAGGGCAAGCGGCGCTCGAGAAAAAGCCGATCCTGTTGACGAACGTGCCGCGGGATTACATCCAGATCACTTCTGGTCTGGGCGAGGCACCTCCTCGTAATATCCTCGTCCTGCCGGTGCTGTTCGAGGGCGACGTAAAAGCGGTGATCGAGCTGGCGTCGTTCCTGCCGTTCAGCCAGATCCACCAGCTCTTTCTCGACCAGCTCGGCGAGAGCGTCGGTGTGGTGCTCAACATGATCGCCGCCAACATGCGGACGAGTGAGCTGCTCGAGCAGTCGCAGAAACTGACACAGGAGCTGCAGAGCCAGTCGCAGGAGCTCCAGGAGCAACAGGACGAGCTGAAGCGGTCGAACGCAGAGCTCGAAGCGCAGACGAAGTCGTTGCGTGCATCAGAGGAATTGCTGCGCGACCAGCAGGTGGAGCTGCAGCAGGTGAACGAGGAGCTGGAAGAGAAGGCATCACTCCTCGCCGAGCAAAATCGTAAGGTCGAGCAGAAGAACGACGAGGTCGAGGCGGCGCGGCTCGCGCTGGAAGAGAAAGCCGAGCAGCTCGCTCTCACCTCGAAGTACAAGAGCGAGTTCCTGGCGAACATGTCGCACGAGCTGCGGACGCCGCTCAACAGCCTGCTGATCCTGTCCAAGCTTCTGACAGAGAACAAAGATGGGAATCTCTCCGAGAAGCAGATCGAGTACGCACAGACGATCCACTCATCCGGTACTGACCTGCTGTCTCTGATCAACGACGTGCTCGATCTGTCGAAGGTCGAGGCTGGGAAGATGCCGGTGAACGCGACCGATGTGTCGATCAGCGAACTGAAGAGCTCACTCGAGCGGAGCTTCGGCGCTGTGGCGCACGAGAAGGGTCTCGACTTCACGGTCACCATCGCCGAGGACGTTCCAGCGACCATCAGAACCGATGCACAGCGGCTGGAGCAGGTTCTGAGGAACCTTTTGTCGAACGCGGTCAAGTTCACGCCGAGCGGCAGCGTCAAAGTCTCGGTTCGGAAGGCGGACACGGGGCGGCGGTTCGCGAACAGCGTGCTGGATACGGCTCCAAGCGTACTCGCATTTGCGGTGACCGACACCGGGCTTGGCATTGCGAAGGAGAAACAGCGGCTGATCTTCGAGGCGTTCCAGCAGGCTGATGGCACGACGAGCAGGAAGTTCGGGGGAACAGGACTCGGGCTGTCGATCAGCCGCGAGATAGCGCGGCTCCTCGGTGGCGAGATTCGGGTCGAGAGCGCGCCGGATAAGGGCAGTACGTTTACGCTCTTTCTCCCAGCCGAGTATCAGGAGAGCAGCGGGCCCGGACGGCGAACGCCTCGCACTACACAGGTGCCGGTGCTTGACGTCGCGGTCGCGACGCATGCCTATCCGAACCCAACGTGGCGTCCAACACCCTCACGGGGCACGGCGGCAGTCCCGGAGCGACGCGCAGAACAGTACCTGGTCCAGGACGACCGTCTCAACATCGAGCCGGGCGATCGTACGATCCTGATCGTCGAGAGCGACCTGAACTTCGCCAAGGTCCTCCTCGACATGGCGCGCGACAAGCACTTCAAGGGACTGGTCGCGCTCGACGGCGACGGCGCGCTCACCGCCGCGAATGAATTCCGGCCCGACGCGATCACGCTGGACATCGATCTGCCAGGGATGGACGGGTGGAAGGTGCTCGAGCGGCTGAAGCACAACCCCGCAACGCGGCACATTCCGGTGCACGTCATCAGCGGGATCGAGCGCCGACAGCAGGGGCTCAAGGCCGGTGCGATCGCATACCTCGAGAAGCCGGTCAGCCAGGCCGCCCTCGAGGAAGCATTCCGGAAAATCGCGACGTTCATCGACGACATTCCGAAGCACCTGCTGGTAGTGGAGGACGACGCGACTCAGCGCGACGCCATCGTCGAGCTCATCGCGCACGAGGACGTGGATATCAAGGCGGTCGATTCCGCGGAAGCCGCGCTGGCGGAGCTGTCATCAGGCAGCCACTACGACTGCGTGGTGCTCGATCTCGGCCTCAAAGACATGAGCGGATTCGACTTCCTCGAAAAGGTGAAATCTCATCCCGAAATGAGCGATCTGCCGATCATCGTCTACACCGGAAAGCAGCTCACCGCGACGGAGGAGACGCGGATCAAGAAGTACGCTGAAACGATAATCGTGAAGGACGTGAAGTCGCCTGAGAGATTGCTCGACGAGACAGCACTCTTCCTCCATCGCGTCGAGGCCAAGCTTCCCGACAACAAGCGGAAGATGCTCGAGCAGCTCCACGACGCCGACGTCGTGATCTCGGGCAAGAACGTACTGATAGTCGACGACGACGTGCGCAACATCTTTTCGCTGACGAGCGTTCTCGAGGATCACGGCATGGAAGTCAGGTTCGCCGAGAACGGCCGTGATGCGATTGCGTCGTTGAAGGGGGATTCGAACGTCGATGTCATCCTGATGGACGTGATGATGCCGGAGATGGATGGCTATGACACGATGCGGGCAATCAGGGAAATCCCGGAATTCAAGGCGCTGCCAATAATCGCGCTCACGGCGAAGGCGATGAAGGGCGACCGCGAAAAGTGCATCACTGCCGGCGCTTCGGACTACATCACCAAACCGGTGGACACGGAGCAGCTCATCTCGCTGCTGCGCGTGTGGCTCTACAAGTAGAAGACCAGCTTCCTTCTGCGGCGGAGACCCCCATCCGCTACAGCCCGGATCTCGAGCAGATCGAGATCGAGCTGCTGCTGGAGGGGATCTATCGCCACTACGGCTTCGACTTCCGCTCGTATGCATACGCTTCGATACGCCGCCGGCTCTGGAAGCGAGTCCACGCCGAAGAGCTGCAGACGATAACCGCACTTCAGGAGCGAGTGCTGCACGAGCCGCAGATGATGGAACAGCTCCTGCTCGATCTGTCAATCAATGTCACGGCGATGTTTCGGGATCCTGATTTCTACAGGGCGCTCCGTCAACACGTGATCCCGCTGCTTCGCACATATCCGTTCATCCGGCTGTGGCACGCGGGATGTGCAACCGGGGAGGAAGTCTACTCAATGGCAATCCTCCTTATGGAGGAGGGACTGTACGAGCGGTCCCGCATCTACGCCACCGACATCAACGAAGTGGTGCTGAAAAAGGCCAAGGACGGAATTTTTCCGCTCGATCGAATGCAGGAATACACAGAGAACTACATCGCGGCGGGGGGAACGCGCGCATTTTCGGACTACTACACAGCGAAGTATGATGGTGCGCTGTTCAGTCCGGCGTTGACGAAGAACGTCGTGTTCTCGCAGCACAACCTCGTCACCGATCGTTCCTTCAGCGAGTTCAACGTCATTCTCTGCCGGAACGTCCTCATCTATTTCGACAAGTCGCTGCAGGAGAAAGTGCTCCAGCTCTTTTACGATAGTCTGCCGATGTTCGGGATTCTGGGGCTTGGCTCGAAGGAATCGTTGCGTTCATCTCCGCAGGAAGAGTCTTACGAGCAGCTCACCCGGCGGCAGAAGATCTACAGGAAGGTGCGTTGACCGGCGCATCGATCGTCGCCATCGGAGCATCGTGGGGCGGCCTGTCCGCGGTGAGTGAGCTTCTCGCCGGGCTGCGGTCGGATTTTCCGGCTCCGCTGGTGGTGGTGCAACACCGCTCGCGAAACGGCGACAACCTGCTCGCATCGCTGCTCCAGGACAGCACGGAGTTACGCGTGGTGGATGTCGAAGACAAGGAGCCGTTGGAGGCGGGCGCCATATACGTGGCACCGGCCAACTACCATCTTCTCGTTGAGCCGGGACATCTATCGCTCACTACCGATCCGCACGTCCGCTTCAGCCGTCCTTCCATCGACGTGACATTCACTTCGGCGGCCGACGTCTACCAGAATCGAACGATCGGAATTGTTCTCACGGGTGCCAACGACGACGGTGCTCGCGGACTTCGGCATATCGTGGATTGCGGAGGCCACGCGCTCATTCAGGATCCTGCCACCGCCGAGAGTGCGACAATGCCCCTGGCAGCGAGTCATCTAGTGCCGGAGGCGGAGATCGCGCCACTTGCACGCATGGCGGATCGACTGCTGGCGCTGTTGGGTCCGCAGACACCCGCTTCACCACGGGCGGCGGAGGCGAGAACACAGTGAGCGAGGATCCGCGGGTCAAGATCCTTCTCGTGGACGACCGCCCCGAGAACCTGGTCGCCCTCCAGGCGATTCTCGAGCCGCTGGGCCAGATACTCGTTCAGGCGAACTCCGGGGCGGAGGCGCTGAAGTGCATCCTTCAGCACGAATTCGCCGTAATCCTGCTCGACGTGCAGATGCCGGACATGAACGGCTTCGACGTGGCGCAGATCATAAAGTCGCGGGAGAAGTCGAGATTCATTCCGGTGATCTTCCTCAGCGCCATCAGCAAGGAGGACGCATACGTCTTCAAAGGATACTCGATGGGCGCAGTGGATTACGTGTTCAAGCCGTTCAATCCCGATGTACTGAGGTCAAAGGTCGCAGTCTTCGTTGACCTGTACCTCAAGCAGCAGCAGCTCCGGCAGCAATCCGAGCTTCTCGCCGAGAGTCAGCGGCGGGAGCTGGAGCTGCAGCACCGCACCGAGCTCCTGGAGACTGAAGCGAAATCGGCGGCTAAACTCGCCGAGCTGAATGAGGAGCTCCACACGCGACAGATCGAGCTGGAGCAGGCGATGGGCGTGCGAAACCGCTTCTATGCGTCGATGAGCCACGAGCTCAGGACGCCGATCAACGCCGTGATCGGATACAGCACGCTTCTGATCGACAACATCTACGGTCCGCTCAACGAAAAGCAGCGTGAAGGGCTGCAGCGCACACTGAAAGCGGCGCGACATCTTCTGGAGCTTGTAAACGACGTTCTCGACCTTTCCAAGATCGAGGCTGGAAAGATCGAGCTCGCGTTACAGCCGGTGAACATCGAAGCGCTGATCGAAGATCTGTTCGTCACCGTGCGTCCGCTTGCCGACGAATTCGAGACGAGCTTGTCGTTCGAGCATCCGTCCGAGTTGCCGACTGTGGTGACGGATCCGCGGAGAGTGAGGCAGATCCTTCTTAACCTCCTTTCCAACGCGATCAAGTTTGGCATGCAAAAGCCCATTCGGGTCGTCTGCAATCGATGCGAAGATGGGGGGGTACTGATAGAGGTGGTGGATCAGGGAGAAGGGATATCCGAAGAAGATCAATCACGCATCTTCGAGGAGTTCGTGCAGGTGTCTCCGACGCAGCAGCCAGGCACCGGGCTCGGCCTGCCGATCTCGCGTCGTCTCGCCGCCCTTCTCGATGGCTCGCTCGAAGTCGAATCCACGCCGGGCCAGGGTAGTGTTTTCTCGCTGAGACTGCCTCGCGAAGCGCAGCCCAGGCTTGTCGAGTTGGAGGAGCTTTCCGCGATCACAGCGGCCTGAAAACGGCGTTGGTTTGGCACAGTCCCTGCTTTTACAGAGGGTCTGGTCGCGCGTCGCGGCCGATTTTCGGGAGGACCTAAATGAGAAATCTGAGATACTTCATACTCGTGCCGGCGGCCGTTTTGGCAGCTGCCTGCGGGAGAGACGATAGCAGCAAACGAGTCGACGACGCCTTGAATGCGGATCTTTCGCTGGCGGCCCAGGCTCGCCCGTACTCGCCCCTCGACAGCATTTCAGCATTGGAGCGGGCAAATCAGCAGCAGGGCGTGGCGCCGATCGGCTATGCCGGCTCGACGCCGGTGTACAGCAGGCCGACTTACTCAGCACCTCGCAGAACGACTGCCAGGCGCAGCAGCGGGACCTATTATCCTGCGCCGTCGCGACCACGTACGGTCGTGAAGCACACCAAGCGTGACGCCGCAATCGGCGCCGCGACTGGTGCCGTCATCGGAGCGGTGACGAGCCGCGACAAGCTCAAGGGCGCGGTCATCGGTGGTGTGGCGGGCGCCGTCCTCGGTGGCGTGATCGGGAACAACGTGGACGTCAAGAAGCGGTAACTCCTCCCCGATCGACCGCCGTCAGCGACACGCCCCGCACCTCTGGTGCGGGGCGTTGTTTATCGGGGTCAGAATGGCAGCATTCCTCAGCCCGATCCGCGGGATGAAAATTCGTGATGCCGGAACAAGCCTGTGACCAGAAGTGTCTTCATTCGGCGTCCACCATAGTGGACACCGTTACGGATCCGGTTCTTGTGCATTTGGGGAGGCCCACATACGATGGGATCGTGAACCGCGAAAGTCCCAGGCTGCGCGTTCTGTGCGTCGGCCGACACGAGTATCTCGCCGAGCATCTCTGTCGCTTTTTTACTGGGATGGGCCTCGAGACGCAAGGCGCGGTGGGAATTTCCGAGGCGCTTGAGATTGCTCGTGCGACTGTTCCGGACGTTGTGCTCTGCGACTACGATCTTCTGTCTACAATGCCGATCGAAGCCTGGGAGCGGGACGCGCTTTTCAGTCGGACGGCAGTAATCGGCGTGAGCCTCACGCGGCGCCCACACGAGATGCATCTCCTCGATGTGAACGGCATTGCCGGCTTCCTGTACCTTCCGACGCTCGACTTCGCGGCAACTCGACGCATTCTCTCAGCGGCGGCCGTCTCGGCGCGCTCGCACTACTCATCGACGGAGCGAATGTCGCTCGCTCGCGCGGATCAATCGGCGCTTCCCGCATAGCGACCCAGCACGCCGCGGACGCGCTTCTCGCCCTCGGCGTGCAGACTTAGATTAGGCCCATGGCTTCCGAGCCGCTTACGAGCGTCTTCAACGACGGCTACATCGCCGAAGTTTACGAGTCTTACCGCCGGAATCCGGCGTCGGTCGAAGAGTCATGGCGGCAATTCTTTCGGTTTGCGGAGGCGCTGCCGGGCAGGCCGACGGGTGTGGTCGCGGGCGAGCCGACACTTTCGGCAGCGACACTTCGCAAAGCCGCCGGAGCAGCGGCGCTGGTCGATGCGATTCGTGCGTTCGGGCATCTCGACGCCGGGATAGATCCGTTGGGTACGCGTCCACCGGGAACGCGTGAGCTGGATCCGGCGTTTCACGGCATCACCGAAGACGACCTGAAGCAGATTCCCGGCGAGGCGCTCGGCGCATCCGATGGGACCGCAGCGGACACCGTTGCCCGCCTCAGAAAGCTCTATTCCTCGAACATCGGCTTCGAGTTCGCACATCTCGGCGCAGCAGAAGAGCGCGAATGGCTTCGTGAGCAGATCGAGAGCGGTCGCGTTCACGAGCCAATCCCGCCTGACGGAAAAAAGACGATTCTCCGCCGTCTGACCGAGGTCGACGGACTCGAGCGATTCCTCGAGCGCGCATACAAGGGCTACAAGAGGTTCTCCATCGAGGGCACTGACGTTCTCGTGCCGATGCTCGATGAAGCGATCGAGTTCGCTGCTTCCAAAGGAGCGCGCGAGGTGAGCATCGGAATGGCGCATCGCGGCAGGATCAACGTTCTCGCCCACGTCCTCGGGAAGCCGTACAAGACGATCTTCGGAGAGTTCGAGGGGAAGCACGCGGCAGGGAACGCCGAGAGTGAGACGGGAGACGTGAAGTACCACCTGGGCGCGGCGGGCAGGAAGGCAACCGCCCAGGGCGGTGAGATCGCGGTGACGCTGATCCCGAATCCGAGCCATCTGGAGTTCGTCAACCCGGTGCTTCAGGGAGCCGCGCGCGCGAAGCAAGGAATCTCTGGGGCCACGCGCGATCGCGACGAATCGTCGGTCGTTCCGCTCTGCATTCATGGGGATGCAGCGTTTCCCGGCGAGGGAGTTGTCGCGGAAACGTTCAATCTGTCGCGGCTTCGCGGCTATCGCGTCGGTGGAACCCTCCACATCATCGTCAACAACCAGGTCGGATTCACCACTGACCCCTGCGACGGTCGCTCGACTAGATACGCAAGCGATCTCGCAAAGGGGTTCGAGGTGCCGATCGTGCACGTCAACGCCGAGGAAGCCGACGCCTGCCTGAGAGTGGTGCGGCTGGCGGTCGAATACCGCTCGCGATTCGCGAAAGATTTCCTGATCGATCTCGTAGGGTATCGGAGGCACGGGCACAACGAGACGGATGAGCCGTCGTTCACGCAGCCCGAGCTCTACACTCAGATCAGGTCGCATCCCACTTCGCGTGAGACATGGGCCAGGCGTCTCGTCTCCGAGGGAGTAGTGAGCGAAGCCGACGTCGCCGCCCTCGATGGTGAGATCGTCGCCAATTTCGAGCGCATTCAGGAATCGTCATCCGCCAAGGACGGCGAGGTGGGAACTCCGAAGACGGAGCCGCAGGCGCCTCAAGCTGCGACTCCCGCTGCGCTACGGGCGGAGCAGCTGATCGCGCTCAACGAGCAGCTTCTGAACTGGCCTCAGACGATAAAGCCGAACCGGAAGCTGGCAAAGAACCTCGAACGCCGTCGCGACGCATTGGGAGAGCAGGGGGGCATAGACTGGGGACACGCGGAGGCGCTGGCATTCGCGTCCCTTCTCGCCGAGGGGACGCCGATCCGCATCACCGGTCAGGACGTCGAGAGAGGAACATTCTCTCACCGCCAGGCGGTTCTGCACGATGCCGAGACGGGCGAGACCCAGGTGCCGCTCGCATCACTTCCTCAATCCACAGCGGCGTTCGAGATCTACAACAGCCCGCTCTCGGAAACGGCGGCGCTTGGATTCGAGTACGGGTTCAGCACCGCGCTTCCGCGCGCAATGGTGTTATGGGAAGCGCAGTTCGGAGATTTCGTAAACGTCGCGCAGCCGATCATAGATCAGTTCATCGCGTCCGACCGCGCGAAGTGGGGTCAGGATTCGTCGGTGGTGCTACTGCTTCCGCATGGATATGAGGGTCAGGGGCCGGAGCATTCCAGTGCGCGACTCGAGCGCTTCCTTCAGCTGGCCGCGGAAGGGAACATGACGGTGGCGTATCCGAGCACGCCGGCGCAGTACTTCCATATTCTCAGGCGGCAGGCGCACCCGGTGCGGCGACGCCCGCTGGTGTTGATGCAGCCGAAGAGCCTCCTGCGTCTTCCTGAAGCTGCGTCGCGGCTGAGTGACCTCACCGACGGCTCCTTCCGCGCAGTGATAGACGATGCGGCGGTGACCGACACCCGGCAGGCCGTAACGCGTCTCGTCTTCTGTACCGGAAAGCTGTACTACGACCTTCACGCGCGACGCCAGCCGCACCTCGCGCTGGTGCGCGTCGAAGAGCTGTATCCATGGCCGCACGAGGAAGTCGCGCGGATCGTGGATCTCTACCCTGCCGCGACCGAAGTGGTTTGGGCACAGGAGGAGCCAAAGAACATGGGAGCGTGGACGTACGTGTCACCTCGCCTCCGCGTCTCCACCGGCAACGCGATGATCGTCCGCTACATCGGACGACCCGAGAGGGCCAGCCCCGCAGAGGGCTATGCCTCGGCGCACAAGGCGGAGCAGGATCGAATCATCGAAGAAGTAATCGCCAAGCCGCATGTGCCGACGGGCACGAGGAGACGCGGCGCGGCGGTCGGGTCGTAGCATCCCCCTAACGAGCTCTCGCGTGCGCGTAGCAATTGCGGTCGCGCTGGTGATCGCATCGACTTTTTCGAGCCATGCTGGCTCGCAGACGAGCAGACCGCTCGCCGATCAGAACCCGCAGGCGTTGCTCAAACCGGGCGAAGCAGCTCGAGTGTTGTACATCGCCGCGCATCCGGATGATGAAGACACTCAACTCATCACCTGGCTTGCGAAGAGCGGACGCGCCGAGGTTGCGTATCTCTCGCTCAATCGAGGCGACGGCGGACAGAACTTGATCGGTAATGAGCTCGGTGAAGCGCTCGGGATAATCCGCACCGAGGAGCTTCTTGCCGCGCGACGAGTTGATGGAGCGCATCAGTACTTCACGCGGGCATACGATTTTGGGTTCTCGAAGAGCGCCGACGAGACTTACACGCACTGGCCGAAGGATTCTCTGCTCGCCGACATGGTGAAGATTGTTCGTGCGTTCAGGCCGCACATCATCGTCACGACGTTCTCCGGGACGCCAAGCGACGGACACGGACAGCACCAGGTATCTGCGCTGCTGGCGCACGAAGCGTGGGACGCCGCGGCAAATACGGAGCGTTTTCCCGTGGCGACGTTCGGTGAGGCGTGGAAGCCGCTCAAGATGTACCGGTTCGGGAGGTTCTCGACCGGCACACCGGCGCTTAAAATCAATGTCGGCGAGTACAACCCGTTGCTCGGGAAGTCGTACTCGGAAATCGCTGCCGAGAGCAGGTCGCAACACAAGTCGCAGGGCTTTGGGACTCTTCAGCGCAAGGGCGTCGTGCTGGATTCCATACGTCTGGTAGAGAGCAGAGTCGGTCCGGTTGGCGTGCCGGAGAAGTCGATGTTCGATGGGATTCCGGGCGCCGGCATAGCGGGCACGGTTCGCTCGGCGGAGCAACTGCTGCGCGAGGCTGGTGTCGCGGTCGAGGCGATCGCCGATCGGAGAGCAGTGGCTTTCGGTGACAGCGCTCTGGTTCGCGTGATCGTCTACAACCGTGGACGCACTCCGGTTTCACTGGCGAGCGGCGGATCGACGGATGGACATGGTGCAGCAGTCATCGCACCCGACAGTGCGCTGCAGTGGACGACAGTAATGCGCGGCACAACGATTACTCAGCCGTGGTGGCTGGTGCGTCCGCGCACGACCGATCTCTTCGCGGTGCCGATCGATGGACTGTCGGAGGAAGACCGCGAAATGCGAAACTGGGTGACAGTTCCAGTCGACCTCGGAGCGAAAGGCGGTGTTGTCCGGGCGCGCGTGCCTGCTGTGTATCGTTATGCCGATCCGGTGCGTGGCGATGTGCAGCGTCCCGTCGCGGTGGTGCCTCTCGTGAGTGTGGCGCTGTCGAACCCGGTCGAGCTCGCACGAGCGAATTATCCGCTCGACCGGTACTTCAACATCACGCTGAGATCCGCGTCGATGAGGCCGATACCGGTAAAGGTGTCGCTGGTTCTGCCAGCAGGACTCACCGCTGATTCCGCGACGAAAACCGTGTCGGTCGATTCAGCGGGGACGAGGACGGTGACGTTCCACGTGCGCGGGCGCTTGCCTGCGGGCAATCACGTCGTGGAAGCGAAGGCAGAAGCGAATGGAATGAGCTTCGCGACCGGATATGTTCCGATCGACTACGAGCACATCTCTCCCGAGAGGCAATACCGGCCGGCGAGGGTGCGCATCTCCGCGGTCGACGTGACGCTCGGCCGGAATTTGACGGTCGCGTACATCCCCGGGGCAGCAGACAACGTTGCTCTCTCGCTCAAGCAGCTCGGCATTCCGGTCACGATTGTCGAGCCGTCGGAAATTCCAACGATCGATCTGTCGCCCTTCTACACGGTAGTGGTAGGGCCGCGGGCGTACGAAGCTCATCGCGAGCTCATCGACAACAACCCGTACCTTCTCGATTATGCGCGACGCGGGGGCACGCTGGTGGTGCAGTACGGCCAGTACGAGATGACGCGCCCAGGCGTGATGCCGTATCCGATAACACTTAGTCGGCCGCACGACCGCGTCACCGATGAAAACGCGCCTGTGACCGTGGATCGATCCGCTGATTTCTTCGTGCATCCGAACAAAATCGCAGACGCGGATTTCCAGGGATGGGTACAGGAACGCTCGCTGTACATGCCGAGGACATTCGATGAGCGATATCAGTCGTTCATCACGATGAACGATCCGGGAGAGCCGCCGAATCGCGGAGCGATTCTCGTCACGCCGTACGGAAATGGTCTCTACGTCTACACCACGCTGGCATTTTTTCGACAGCTTCCCGCGGGCGTTGCGGGTGGAACGCGGTTGTTCGCGAATCTCCTGTCGATGACGCGGAAGGGTACCGTCACCAGCACGCGATGAGGCGGTCTGCGCTCGCCGCAATCGCACTCGCCATCGCTGCGAGCGCCTGCTCGAGTGATAATCGGACGATCCTCACGGTCTATTCCCCACACGGCAAGGAACTTCTCGACTATCTCGAGCAGGGGTTCGAGAAGGCACACCCGGAGATAGACGTGCAGTGGGTGGACATGGGCTCGCAGGAAGTTCTGGATCGGGTGCGCGCCGAAGGGCCCAATCCCCAGGCAGATGTCTGGTTCGGCGCGCCGGCCGAGGCGTTCGACCGAGCGACTCGGGAAAATCTGCTCGAGCCATACAAACCAACCTGGGCGAACGCGGTCAGCGAAGAGGGGCGCGACTCGAAAGACCGCTGGTATGGGACGTATCTCACACCGGAAGTGATCGCGTACAACACGCAGGCGGTATCCGCGGCGGAGGCGCCGAAGGACTGGGACGACGTTCTCGATCCGAAGTGGAAGGGCAAGGTGCTCATCCGCGACCCGATCGCTTCGGGAACGATGCGAGCGATATTTGGCGCGATCATCGCGCGATCGGTCGCCCGCACCGGCAAACCGGACGAGGGTTACGATTGGCTTCGGCGGCTCGACGTGAGCACCCGCGAATACGTTCTCAATCCAACGATTCTCTACCAGAAGATCGGCCGACAGGAAGGTGTAATTACCCTATGGGATATGCCGGACATCGCTACTCTGCAGCAGCGACTGAAGATCCCGGTGGGTTACGTGATTCCCGCCAGCGGGACGCCGCTGCTGGTAGACGGTATCGGCATCGTGCGCGGCACCAAACATCCGAAGGAGGCACGGATGTACTACGAGTTCGTAACGACGCCGCAAGCACTTACCGCCGCCGCCGACCAGTTCCTGCGTATACCCGCGCGCATCGACATCCCGCTGGCGTCTCTCCCAAAGTGGATTCAGGATGCCAAGGCCAGGATTCGGCCAATGCCGGTTGACCGCGCGGTAATGGCAGAGCATCTGGATGAGTGGATGAAGTACTGGGACGCGAACATCAGGAATCGCGGGCGCACGCGGTGAGTCCCGGCGCGCTGGCGCTGAACGGAATCACACGTCGTTTCGGCGACCACATCGCCGTAGACAACCTGACCATCGAGATCCCTGCCGGTGAGCTGCTGGCATTGATCGGAGCATCGGGGTCAGGCAAGACAACCACGCTCCGGATTGCTGCGGGGTACGAGACCGCCGATGCGGGGACGGTACTGCTCGGCGGTAGGGACATCACGCGGCTCGCTCCCCAGAAGCGCGAGTTCGGGATGGTGTTCCAGCATTACGCGCTCTTCCCTCACATGAGCGTCGGCGAAAACGTCGCTTTCGGGCTCGAGGCCAGAGGGATGTCGCGCTCGACACGAATCGAGAAGGCCCTCGCAGCGCTGGAATCGGTGGGACTCGCCGGCGCGCATACGCGTCCTGTCCAGTCCTTATCGGGGGGTGAACAGCAACGCGTCGCACTCGCGAGAGCATTGGTGATAAATCCTCGCGCCCTTCTTCTCGACGAGCCACTGTCGAACCTCGATCCGACGCTCAGAGAATCCACGCGCGAGGAGCTCCGTGCCGTGCTGCATCGCGCAGGCGTTCCAGCGCTGTTCGTGACGCACGATCAGGAAGACGCATTCGCGATCGCCGATCGTATCGCGCTCATCGAGCGCGGGCGGCTGCTACAGACTGGAACTCCCGAGGATCTCTACGAGCGACCGGCATCGCTCGCCGTAGCGCGCTTCATGGGGCGCTCGACGATTCTTCCCGCCGAGGATCGTGGCGATCGTGGCGCGATGAGGATTGGCGAAGTGGAGCGTGTGTTCACTGTAACCAGGCCTGATGGATCACAGAGTGCGATTCCGAATGCGCGTGTGGTGCTGCGGCCGGACGCGCTCGAGGTGGATGAGCCGGGAGCCGACGGATCGTGGGTGGGCCGCGTCGTGAGTCGGAGATTCGCCGGCGGCACGGCGTCGTATCGGGTTGCACTCGAAGGCGGAGTAACTGTCGAGGTAACGTCGTCGAATACGCGGCTTCGCGAAGGTGACAGCGTCGGAGTGCGAGTTGCGCGCGAGCCGCTGCACCTGGTGGCGGGCGAGTGAAGGAGGCGAGAAGGAGCTGGGCCATCGCGCTCCCGGTGTTGGCGCTGCTGTTGTGGACGGTCGTGTACCCGAACGTCGCGGTGATCGCAGGCAGCTTCGAGAACGGACTAGGGCATTGGCGCGAGTTTCTGGCGAGCCCGGCGGATCGCGAGGCGGTCACGACGAGTCTCGTCATCTCGGTTGCATCGGTGGTCGCGTCGGTTCTAATCGGCGTGCCGCTCGCCTTTCTACTCGGCCGTTACGAGTTTCCCGGCAGACGGATCCTCCGCGCGGTGGCGACTTTGCCCGCAGCGCTTCCGCCGCTGGTAGGAGTAATCGCGTTTCTCTTCCTGTACGGGGAGAGCGGACTCGTGACACGGGCGCTTCAACGGGTGCTCGGCCTGCAAGAAGCTCCGTGGCGGCTCACCGGAGTGTGGGCGATCATCTTCGTCCACGCGTACACGATGTACGTGTACGTATTCCTGTTCGTCTCCGCGGGGCTCGAGCGGTTTGATACGAGTCTGGATGAAGCGGCTGCGGGACTGGGTGCGGGAACGTGGCAGCGACTTCGCCGAGTAACTGTTCCACTTCTGATGCCTGCGATTGCCGGCTCGATGTTGCTCGTGTTCATGACGTCGCTCGGATCATTCTCGGCGCCGTACGTGTTCGGTGGAGGAATCAGAGTTCTTTCGACGCAGATCGTGGCGTCGAAGCTCAACGGAGCGATGGGTCTCGCCTACGTCGAGACGACAGTGCTGGCGCTCAGCGCGGTGGCGGGACTCGCTCTTTTCCGATGGCTGGAGCGAAAGCGGAAGTACACTCTCGCGGGAAAGGGCGCGACCACACGCCGGGCGATCGGGTCGGGCGGCGCGCAGACCGCGGCCGCTCTGCTGGCGACGGCAACCGTGGTTGTTCTCGTCCTTCCGCATCTGATGGTGATCCTCGTCTCGTTTGCGCGGGACGGCGCGTGGACAACGCAGGTGATTCCGCCGGAATACACTCTCGAGAATTATCGGCGGTTGTTCTCCGAGCGTGCCTTGTGGAAGCCAATCGTGAACAGCGTGTCGATGTCCGTCGTCGCGACCGCGGCGAATGTCGTCGTGTGCTTCATTGCGGCGTACCTGATCGTCCTCCGTCGTTTCAGCGGGCGCCGACTGCTCGAGATTCTAGTTGCCCTGCCGTGGGCGATTCCGGCGACAGCAATTGCACTCGGCCTTGCTGCAACGTTCAATCGCAACGACCTGGCGTCGGCGCGAGTTCTTCTCGTCGGAACCTTCTGGATTCTGCCGCTCGCGTACTTCGTGCGAGACATACCGCTGGTGGCGACGGCGGTCGAAGGGTCCCTGCGGCAGATGGATTCCTCGCTGGAAGACGCCGCGCGCGGGCTCGGCGCATCGTGGCTGTTGACGATGCGACGGATCATTCTTCCGGCGGCGCGTCCCGGTCTCGTCGCGGGCGCGCTGCTTGCTGCGGTGACGGCAGTCGGTGAATTCGTCGCCAGCGTTGTGTTATACACGCACGCCAACCGCCCCATATCGATCGAGATTCTCGCCCAGCTTCGTGCGCTGGCCTTTGGCACGGCCGCGGCTTACAGCGTCCTTCTGATACTGCTGGTGCTGATGATGACGCTGACTGCCAGGACGCTTGAAGAGAGAATGGCCTGAGAGGAAGGCGATGAATATCACTTTGCCACGGGTCGTGATAATCGGTGGCGGCTTCGGAGGACTCACTGCGGCCCGTGCGCTGCGCAACGCACGCGTTCAGCTGACTCTGGTAGATCGAACGAACCATCACCTCTTTCAGCCGCTTCTCTATCAGGTGGCGACCGCATCACTGGCGCCAAGCGACATTACCGCGCCCATTCGATGGATTCTCCGGCGGCAGGCGAACACAACGGTATTGCTGGGCGATGTCCGCGAAATCGACGTCACGCGGAAGCTCATCCGATTCGATCCGGATCGCCGCGAATTGCCGTACGACTACCTCATTGTCGCTACGGGATCGCGGCACGCGTACTTCGGGCATGACGCATGGGAGACCATGGCGCCGGGCCTCAAGACGATCGAGGACGCGCGCGAGATCAGGCGGCGGTTCCTGCTTGCCTTCGAGCGCGCGGAAGAATCTCAGGACTCACGCGAGCAGGCCGCGTACATGACGTTCGTGATCGTAGGCGGAGGACCAACCGGCGTCGAGCTTTCGGGTGCTCTCCCGGCGATTGCCCGAAAGGCATTGCGCCGTGATTTCAGAAACATCGATACGGAGCGTACGAGAGTGGTTCTTCTCGAGGGCGGGCCTCGACTGCTTCCATCATTTCCCGAAAAACTCGCCACGACCGCGGAGCGCGACCTCACCGAGCTTGGTGTCGAGGTTCACACGAGCTCGATCGTGACGAAGATTGAGCCGGGAGCAGTGTATGTTGGCGACGAGCGCATCGAGGCGAAGAACATTTTCTGGGCTGCGGGTAACGCAGCGTCACCGCTCGGGAGATTTCTCGGCGCGCCGCTAGACGGAGTGGGTCGTGTTCTCGTAGAGCCTGACTTATCCGTTCCCGGTCATCCCGAAGTTTTCGTCGTTGGTGACCTTGCTTCAGTCAAACGCGAGAATGGGCGACTCGTTCCCGGCGTTGCTCCGGCGGCGAATCAGGAGGGCAGGCTTGCCGCGGAGAACGTCCGCAGACTGATACGTGATGAGGAGACGCGGGTGTTCCGATATCGGAACAAGGGCGATCTCGCGACGATCGGTAGGTCGAGGGCAATCGCGGATTTCGGAAAGTTCTGGATAACGGGACGGATCGCGTGGTTTCTCTGGCTGACCGTCCACATCATGTATCTGATCGGGTTCCGAAATCGGCTGAGCGTTCTGCTACAATGGGCTTACGCGTACTTCACGTATCAGAGAGGGGTAAGGCTGATTACGAACAGGGATCGTTGGACAAGCAATACAAGTGCGGATTCGTAGCTACCTACGAGAGCACGTCAGGCGGACATCTACCACGGAGCACGCGGAGAACGCGGAGTAAGAGCCGCGGAGAACGACCTCAGCCGTAGCTGAGATCAACAGCGTTAAGGTCTTCTTTTTCTTTGTTAACTACAACGACAGATAAAGATTGGCGCACGATCTGTCGTTAACAACAAAATCATGAGATACCTGCCTGATCGAGATCTGGAGGTGCCGATCGTAGCCCGTCTCCGCGGCCGTTGCTCCGCGTGCTCCGCGAGCTTAGTCTACACAACCTCGCCGGCGGGCTCAGCGGCAGCGGGCGCTCTGACCCGACGACCATCATCCACGCCTAGGCCGAGGAACAGAGAACCGAGCACGAGCGCCGACGAAGTAAGAAAAGGGACATTCCGCCCGAAGTGATCGTACGCGAATCCCGCCCATAGCGGCACGACCACTCTCGCCAATCCGCCGTACGCCTGCTGGACTCCCATGTATAACCCGCGCTCGTTGCTCGGGATAACGCGCGACAACAAAGAAGTCACACACGGGAACGTGAATGCTGTCCCGAGCGGAATACACGCGATCGCGATGGCGAGAAGGGCGTAATTGTGCACGAAGGGGAATGCCGCCAATCCCGTGGCCAGCAGCATCAGGCCGATGCGCGACAGGCGCGCTTCGCCGAATCGATCGACAGCCCAGCCGAGAATCCCTGCGCGCGTAATGACGGAGATCGTTCCGATATAGGTGAAGAACATCCACACGCGGTTCTCGGTGATCCCGAAGCGATCCATCAGGAAGAGAGCGAGAATCGCACTCATTCCGGAAAAGGCTCCCATCGCGATTGCGTAGATCCAGATCAGGCGCGGACCCGGCTCCCCACCGTGCACGAGCACATGCGTGAGGGCAGCACGCGACGCCCCGGGTTTTTTTCTGGTCTCCCGTGCTGCCTGCATGTCGCGCGATTCGCCGAGGTATCGCCAGGCGAACAGCATGTTGACCAGGCAAAGTGCAGCGGCAGCCAACCCCGGGCCGGACCTGCCCGCTAGCAGTGCCAGCGAGCCAATCGGCGGCCCGAGTGCGACCCCGACATTGGTCGCCGCCGAGAGCCAGCCCAGCGCACGCGCACGATTCTTCGGCTCTGTCGCGTCGGCCACGTACGCCTGTATCACTCCGACGGTGCCTCCGCCTGCGCCCTGCACCAGACGCGACAAGAGGAGCAGCCATAGCGAATTTGCGAACGCGAACACGACATAGGCGATCGCCGCTGCGCCAAGGCCTACCAGAAGGGCCGGACGTCTGCCGTATCGGTCGGAGAAGCGACCCCACATCGGCGCGCTGAGAAGTTGTGCAGCGGTGAACGAAGCCATGAGGACCGTCACCACCAGCGCCCCAGCGCCAAGGCTTCGCGCGTAGAACGGGAGCAATGGCAGGATCATCAGCAATCCCACCATGTCCACGAACGCGGTGATAATCAGTACGAGCAGCTTCCGGAACATCGGTCTACTGCGCGTGCTTGCCCAGAGCGGCCGGTGGAACGGCTCGGCCCACAACTCCCGCAAGTGCGATGATTGTGAGCACGTAAGGAATCATCTCCACGAACTGTGACGGAATGAGCTGATTCCCCTGAAGTTGAATCTGTAATGTCTCTGCGGCGGCGAAGAGAAGACAAGCGAGAGCGGCGCGTACGGGGTCCCACCGACCGAAGATCACTGCAGCCACAGCGATGAATCCTCGTCCGGCAGTCATGTTGTCGGTGAACTGGTGCTGATCGAGCGCAAGCCACACGCCACCGAGGGCAGCGAGGACTCCCGACAAGGCGACGGCAATGTATCGCACGCGCTCTACGGGCACGCCTACGCTGGCAGCTGCATCCGGATGCTCCCCAACAGCGCGCACCCGTAATCCGAACGGAGTGCGATAGATCAGAAACGCCAGGATCGGAGCAACCAACAGTCCCAGCCACAGCAACGGACTGCCGAATCCACCGGCAGCTGCGCCCAAGCCGGGAATTCGCGGCGAATTCGACGAGCTGCCGAACGCGAGCTTGAGAAAGAACCGTGTCATGCCCACAGCGAGCAGGTTGATCGCGATTCCAATTACCACCTGATCAGCACGATACCGAATGGAGGCAACTGCGTGGATCATCCCGAATACGAGTCCGCCGAGCATCCCGCAAAGCAGTCCGACCCATGCACTTCCGCTGTAGTACGCGCCGAGCGTCGCCGAGAATGCGCCGGTGAGCATGAATCCTTCGAGGGTCAGGCTGATGATCCCCGCGCGCTCGGCGACCACGCCGCCGCTTGCAGCAAAGAGATACGGCACGGCGATGCGGAACATCTGCGCGATGAAGCTCAGCGGGTTCATGCGACCGCTCCGGCTACCGGCTTGCGCGACTGCCGCAGAGCGCGACGTACTTCGGGAACCGACATCGCGACGGCGATAATCACGACTCCCTGAAGCACCTCGACCATCTGCTTGGGAACGAATGCGTGAATTGCTAGGCCGCCCTGAGACAGCGTCGCAAAGAATAGAGCGGCGAGCACGACACCCAGCGGATGATTTCGCCCGACCAGCGCAACGGCGATGCCGAGGAATCCGGATCCGCCAGCGAATCCGTCCTCGTAATAGTGCTTATAACCAAGGACGTAGTTGATGCCACCGAGTCCAGCGATCGCGCCGGAAAGGGTCATCGCCTTGAACCAGACTCCGCCGACGCTTACGCCGCCATATTCGGCGGCGTCGGGCTGGAGCCCGACGGCGCGCAGCTCATATCCTCCACGCGCACGGAAGAGATAAAGCCACGACGCGGCCGCCGCGAGAAGCGCGACGAGGAGTGTGAGATTCGCCGCCGACCCGTGGAATGCGGAGAAGAAACGATCGAATCGAGGCATCGACCCGATGTTGATCTCGGGAGTATGGAGAGTCTCGGGAACGTGAAGTCGCGTCGCGACGACCCAGTTGAGAAGGGCAAGCACGACGAAATTCAGCATTATCGTCACGATCACTTCGTGCGCTCCGAATCTGACCCGGAGCCAGCCGGGAACTGCGCCGACGATGCCGCCACCGAGCGCGGCCGCTGCCATGCAGATTGGAATCGCCACGAGTCCTGGTATCGATGGGGAAAGCGCCAGGCCGGTAATCGCCGCGAGAAACCCGCCTGCGGCAAGCTGTCCTTCGGCGCCGACGTTGAACAATCCTGCCCGGATACCAAGCGCCACAGCCAGACCGGTGAAGGTCAGCGTCGTTGCCTTGTAGAGAACCTGGCCAAAGCCGTAGGCGTTTCCCCACGTGCCCTCGAGCAGGAGGCGATACACAGTGGACGGAGACTGGCCATAGCTCATTATCAGGATGTCACCGCAGATGAGAGCAACCAGCAGCGCGACAACCGGAGGGAACAGCGCCTCTTCGAGCTTCTCGCGCAGGCCCTCGCTCACGCCGCCGATTCCTTCTTTGCGCCGATCATATATTCCCCGAGCGATTCTTCGGTGGCGTCTGCTCCGGACACCACTGCTGCGAAGCGGCCACGGTACATCACTGCCACCCGGTCGGCGAGACCGAGCACTTCATTCAGCTCAGCCGAGACGAGCAAGATCGCTTTTCCTGCGGCGCGAGCGGCGCGCAGTCGCTCGTGGATGAACTCGATAGCGCCAACGTCGACGCCACGCGTCGGCTGCGAAGCGAGGAGAACGGTGAACTCGTGTCCCATCTCTCGGGCGATAACAACCTTCTGCTGATTGCCGCCGGATAGCGACCGCGCCGGCAGCACAGCAGACGGTGGCCGGATGTCGAACGCCTCGATCTGACTTCGCGCATTGCCTTCGATTCTGCCGGCGTCGAGAAGTCCTGCGTGCGTGAAGTCGTCCTGCATTCCGAGAACGAGATTATCGGCGATCGAGTAGTCGAGAACGAGACCGCGGCGGTGACGATCTTCAGGAATGTGCGCCAGGCCCGCGTAACGCCGCGAAGCGACGCTGCGGGTCGTTATGTCCACACCGCTGATGCTGATCGTGCCCGATTCGACCTTCCTCAAACCGGCGATCGCCTCGATCAATTCCGTCTGGCCGTTACCCTCGACGCCGGCAATCCCCAGTATCTCTCCTGGACTGACAGTGAATGACACCCCGTCCACTGCACGTGTCTTCCGAGAGCCGAGCACGACGAGATCCTGAACCTCGAGCGTCGGCCCGGAAGCTGCTGGTCTCGGCTCCGCGACCGCGTCGCGTGGCGCGGCAACGGCTAGCGCTTCGGCAATCCCGCGCGATGTCAACGTCACGTCGCGTCCGACCATCGAGCGCGCAATTCCGGCTGGGGTTGTGTCGGCCGTCTTGAGGCGCTCCACTGTTGCGCCGGCGCGCATCACCGTGATTGTGTCGGAAATGTCGATGACTTCGTCGAGACGGTGAGTAATCAGCACAATCGTGCCGCCGGAATCTCTCAGCCGCCGCAGCACCGTCCACAGCTCCTTCACTTCCGGCGGAGAGAGTACCGCTGTCGGCTCGTCCAGAACGAGGATCTTCGCTCCGCGGAAGAGAGTCTTCAGAATCTCCACTCGCTGTGCTTCACCCACTGAGAGATCGGCAACCTTCGATTCGGGATTCACAGCCAGACCTGTTTCAGCCGTCAGCGCGCGCACAGCCGCATTCGCTTTTGCTTCGTCGAAGCGCCCGCCTGATACCGGCTCCTGTCCGAGGACGATGTTCTCGGCGACAGTGAGAGTGGGCACGAGCATGAAGTGCTGATGCACGACACCGATGCCGGCGGCGATCGCGTCGTTTGTCGTCCACCCCGTTACGTCACGGCCGTTGATCTCGAGTCTGCCGGCATCCGGCTTCATGAGGCCGCCGAGGATGCGCATCAGAGTGGATTTTCCGGCGCCGTTCTCTCCGACGAGCGCGTGAATCTCGCCGGGCATCACTTCCAGAGTCGCTTCGCGATTGGCACGGACCGGACCGAAATACTTGTCTATCCCGGTCATGCGGATTGCCGGCGTGGCTTGTTCCGGAGCCCCCGCGACAGACGCGGTCATCGCGTGCTGGGAACCTTGATTCTGCCGGCGATGATCTCCTGCTTGAGCTGTTCGACCCGCGTGTGAACGCTGTCGGGAATGAGGCGCTTGTTGCGGTCATCGTAGACGTAGCCGACACCACCTTCGGCTAGCCCGAACGAATACACCCCTCCCTTGAACGTTCTCTGCTGGACTCGGTCGATGGCGTCGTATACCGCCGCGTTCACTCCTTTCACCATTGATGTGAGGATGTGTCCGGGGGCTTCGTCGTACTGATCGGCGTCCACGCCGATTGCGAGCTTGTTCATGACGCGGGCGGCTTCGAACACTCCCTGTCCCGTAGAACCCGAGGCGTGGAATATCACGTTCACACCGGACTGGTACTGACTGAGAGCCAGCTCCTTTCCCTTGCCTGGGTTCTTGAATGCCTCGGGAGTTACGCCGGCGTACTGGGCGATCACCTGACAATCCGGGCAGACGTGTTTGACGCCCGCTCGGTATCCGGCTTCGAATTTGTGAATCAGCGGGATGTCCATGCCGCCGACGAATCCCACTTTTTTCGATTTGCCGACCAGGGCGGCCAGTGCGCCGACCAGGAAGGATCCTTCCTCTTCCCGGAACTTGAGTGCGGCGACGTTCGGCGGCGGCGGGATAATGTTGCCCTTGTCGTCCACTGCGAGGGCGTAGTCAACGCAGGCAAAGGAAACGTTGGGGTATTCCCTGGCCAGTTTCGTAATGTCATCGGAGAAGATGAAGCCGACACCGATGACGAGGTCCATGTGCTCGGCGGCGAGAAGGCGCAAACCAGCCTCGCGATCCGAGCCCTCTCCTGGCTCGATGAATCTGATGTTCGGGTGAAGGATCTTGACCGCGCTGTCCGCGCCCGCGTATGCGCCGTCATTGAACGATTTGTCGCCGCGGCCGCCTACATCGAGAACGATCCCGACATTGGTGGCTCCCGCTCGTTCGGCAGATGCCAGTCCGCCGCGGCCGGCGAAGAGGAGCGCAAGATGTATAGCGAGGAGCGCGCCGGCGACGACCAGAAGTTTGCGCATTCGATCGGAAAGAATCGTACACGGCAGTATGTCATGCAAGGCGACGGCAGGCCTTTCCAGCCTTGCCGCGATCATCTTGATTTCAATCATGCCCGACCGGATTCGTACACGCTTCCTGGTTGTCGGGAGCGGCGTCGCCGGATTGCATACCGCGTGGCGGGCTTCGGCTGAAGGTGATGTGCTCGTCCTCACGAAGCGGTCGCTGTTCGACAGCGCGACTGCCTACGCGCAGGGCGGAATCGCCGCTGCGCTCGGCGCCGGAGACTCGCCTGAGCTCCACCGACGCGATACGCTTGCCGCTGGTGCAGCGCTCTGCGACGCAAAGGCAGTCGAAGTGCTCGTCGAAGAGGGACCAGCGCGTGTGCGCGAGCTCCAGACGGCGGGTGCCGATTTCGATCTCGAGCCGAGCGGCAAGTTCAAGCTCGGGCGTGAGGCGGCGCATTCACGGCGTCGAATCGTGCACGCACACGGCGATCAGACGGGTGCCGAGGTCGCTCGGACGCTCATCGAGCGAGTGCGGGACACCGAGAGCATCGAGGTTCTGGAGCGCACACGCGTGCTCGATCTGATAGTGTCAGACGGCCGATGCTGCGGGGTGCGTGCGACGGTGCGTGGAGTCGCGACCGAGATCATCGCGGATGCCACCGTGCTCGCAACCGGCGGCTGCGGCCAGGTCTACAAGTACACCACCAACCCTCAGGTCGCGACCGGCGACGGATACGCAATCGCGCATCGCGCGGGAGTGCGACTTGCAGACATGGAATTCGTACAGTTCCATCCAACAGCACTCGAGACGCCGGAGAATCCTCTGGCGCTGATCTCAGAGGCGGTGCGTGGTGAAGGTGCGGTGCTGCTCAATGACTCCGGTGAGCGATTCATGGTGAAGCGACACCGGCTCGCCGAGCTCGCACCGCGGGACGTCGTGGCGAGGGAGATTTTTCGCGAGCGCGCCGCCGGCGGCAGAGTCTGGCTCGATGCGCGGATGCTCGGCGCGTCATTCCGACAGCGATTCCCGGGGATCTACGCACTCTGCAAAGCACGAGGGATCAACCCGGCGCGTCAGTTGATTCCCGTGATTCCCGCGGCGCATTACATGATGGGTGGAATCGTTACTGATCTGACTGGCCGCTCCGCGCTCGAGCGATTGTACGCGTGCGGTGAGGTCTCGCGAACCGGCGTCCATGGCGCAAACCGTCTGGCGTCGAACTCGCTGCTCGAGGGGCTCGTGTTTGCCGAGCGGGTCGCTCGAGACATGATCTCTAGCGCGAGACTGCCGGCGGTGCCACGGAAGAAACAGTGGGAGGCACCGCCACTCGCGGATCGTGGCGCAGCGCAGGTCGCAGCGGATGACATTCGCAGTGTGATGTGGGACCACGCGGGAATCGACCGAACGGCAAGGGGGCTGAGAGAATGCCTCGTTCTCCTCGCCGGGATCGAGCGGCGACTCCCCGAAGGTGCGACGGAGGAGGCCAACATGGTCCAGACTGCGCGCCTCATCGCCGAGGCCGCGCTATTGAGAAAGGAGTCCCGGGGCGGCCACTACCGAAGCGATTTCCCCCGCGCCAAGCGCAAATGGCAGGGGAAGCACATAGAATGGTAGTATGACCGCAATCGCCACTCATATGGAGACGGAGCTTCTCCAGGCGCGGATCCGCGAGCTGGCTCGCGAGAGAAACGCTGTGATCCTCGCGCACAATTACGAGCGGCCGGAGGTTCAGGACACCGCCGACTTCGTCGGTGACTCGCTCGGCCTGAGCCGCGAGGCTGCGAAGACCGAAGCGCGCGTGATTGTTTTCTGCGGGGTGCACTTCATGGCGGAGACGGCGGCGATTCTTTCCCCGTCGAAGATGGTGCTCCTGCCCGACCTCGCCGCCGGTTGCTCGCTCGCCGCTTCGATCGACGGCGAGCAGCTCCGCGCCTGGAAAGCCGAGCATCCGGGAGCGGTCGTCGTGTCGTATGTGAACACCACGGCGGAAGTGAAAGCGGAGAGCGACTACTGCTGCACGTCGGGAAACGCCGTGGAAATCGTCAATACGATTCCGGCGGATAAGGAGATACTCTTTCTCCCGGACATGTTTCTCGGTGCTCACGTGCGTCGCGTGACCGGCCGTCGCAACATGCACGTGTGGATGGGTGAGTGTCACGTCCACGCGGGAATCGATCCCGAGCATATCAACCGGCAGCGCGCGGCGCATCCCGGGGCGGAGTTCCTGATTCATCCGGAATGCGGTTGCGCGACCAGTGCGGTCGAAGCTGCATCGGCTGGCGCGATAGATCCCGAAGGGGTTCAGATTCTCTCAACGGAAGGGATGATCAACCGGCCGCGGATATCACCCGCGGATTCATTCATCGTCGCGACCGAGACGGGAATCCTTCACCGTCTGCGGCGCGAGAATCCGACCAAGCGATTCATGCCCGCGAGCGAATACGCGGTGTGCGCGTACATGAAGGTGACGACCTTGCCAAAGGTCCTGCGCTCGCTCGAGCGACTACAGCATCACATCACCGTGGACGAGGACACGGCGAACCGCGCCCGCGGCGCAATCGAACGGATGATCGCGATCGGCGGCAAGACGCCACTTTCTCCGAAACCCGAGACCACAGAGGATCCCGGGGAGTGAGTCCCACTCCCCGCCGCGTCCGCGCACTGGCCGAGCGCGGATTCGAGCCGATGCGGGGGCTGCGATTCCCGCTTGCGCGACTGATGACCGCCTCGATCGTCCATGATGCGCTCGCGGAGGACGCTGCCGATGACGACATCACCACCATCGCAAGCGTCGTATCCGACCGGCGGGCGCGTGGCGCAATTGTCGCGCGCGAATCGGGCGTCATCGCGGGAATTCCGTTGGCGCGTGAGGCGTTTCGCCAACGTGATCTGCACGCTTCCGTGAGAGCGGCAGTGCGGGATGGTCAGCGAGTTGCGGCGAAGACTCTGGTGATCTTCGTCACGAGCCGAGCGCGCTCGCTCCTCTCAGCAGAGCGTGTCGCGCTCAACTTCATGCAACACTTGTCGGGGATCGCGACGCTTACCGCCAATTACGTAGACGCGATCAAGGGAACCGGAGCTCGGATACTCGACACGCGGAAAACCACGCCCGGATGGAGACGGTTGGAGAAATACGCAGTACGGGCCGGTGGCGGACTTAACCACCGGATGCATCTCGCGTCGGCAGTATTGATCAAGGACAACCACCTGTCGGCCGTGGACGGGGACGTTGAGCTTGCCGTTCGAAGAGCGCGGGAGATGGCGCCGGCTGGAACCGCTATCGAAGTGGAATGCGATACACTCGATCAGGTGAGATCGGCGTTGGTCGCCGACGTGGACGTGATTATGCTCGACAACATGTCTCTGGATGAATTGCGGCGCGCCGTGGAGCTCGTTAACGGTCGCGCCGTAGTCGAAGCATCGGGAGGTGTAACACTGGCCCGCGTGCGCGCGATCGCCGAGACGGGTGTCAACTGGATCTCGGTGGGCGCGTTGACACATTCCGCGCGGGCACTCGATTTGGCGCTGGATTTCGAATGAGCCCCGAGCGCGCGGATGAGCCAGAGGTGGTTTGCGACTTTTGCGGATCGTCGAAGTTGATCGAGATCAGGTGCAAGGTGGTTTGCGGGAATTGCGGTGCCGTGCTAAGGACGTGCTCAGATCTGGTTTGAGCGAGACATTCAGCGACCGGTGCTAAGGAGGGGAACGACTGAACTGCAGTTCAGTTCGCTTTCTTGCCAATCCCGCTTAGTAGCAAATTGCCACTAAAAATCAGACGACTCTATCTACGGCTGATTGCCGCCGTAGCCATCGCCAGTGCATGATGAACAATCCGAGCGCGATGATAATCATCAGCGAGCTCGTTACCAGCGTACGAGTCGAGCGGAAGCGAACGTTGGCAGTCGCGTCCGCGCGCTCCTCGTCGAACATCCGTCGAAGCTCAGCGTCGCTCGGCGGGGGCTCCGCGCTGTCGGATGCAGAAGTTGGTGCAACGCGTGTTTCGGGACCTGGGCCAACTGGTCGCATTCGCGGCGGAGTGCGGGTCCGCTGCTCCCGCTTGTACGCCTCGAACGACGTGAGCGGTCCGCCTCGACCGAAACCACCCTCGGCCCGAAGTGGATCGCTGAGATTGACTGCCGCATCCACGATTCCCTTTGCCGAAAAAATGAAGGTGATCACCGCGATGAGGCAGACAGCGTAGCCATAGACCTGCCCGATTCTGCTTCCGGTCTCCATTGGATCACTCCTCCAGGGATTGCTGTTGCGCACTACCCGCTGCCTCGAGCTGTCGTCCGAGCAAATCGGGACTCGATGCGGGCTCATCGCACGAGTACGAGCGGCAAACGTACGCCGTCGCGCGGCCGTCCATTGCGTGACGTCCATCCAGCAGCGCGATTGCCTGCCGCGATTCCGAGTGACCACCTGCGAGGACGAGCGAAGGAACGTAGTGCGCGGCAACCTCCCTCTCCAGTAGCTGGAAATCCGGCCGCTCCCGCGCACCGACGAGTGCGACTTCTACCGCACCGTGAATCACGAGATCGGCGACGCCAAGGAGATGGCCGAAGGCCGTTGGATACCGTGAGAGGGATGTGCTCAGCGACTCGATGATGAACGTACCCCGCCGCCGCAGCTCGGCATCGTGACGCAGCTCCGCCAAATGCAACAGCAGCTCGGTGGCAAGCGAGTTCCCGGAAGGGATCGCGTTGTCGGAGACATCGCGAGGACGGGTGATCAGACGCTCCGCATCGCGAGCAGTGTCAAAGAACACACCCAGCTCATCGTCCCAGAACCATTCAACGATGGCGTTGGTTATCTCGGCTGCTGCATCAACCCACTTGTCATCGAAGGTGAGCTCGTACAGTGATAGGAACGCCAGAGCAACCGCTGCATGATCCTCGAGAAATCCCGCAATGCGCGTCTCGCCATTCTTGTGGGATCGCATAACGCGGCCGTCTCGGACCATTTCCCGCCGCAGGAATTCACCGTTCCGGAGTGCAAGCTGCGTCCATCGCTGGCTGCCGAACACACGGGCAGCGGTGGCGACTCCACGAAGCATCAGCCCATTCCATCCGGCGAGGATTTTTTCGTCGCGGCCGGGCCAGATTCGCTTTGCGCGCGCCTCATACAGAGTTTCTTTAGCCGCTGTGAGCGCTTGATCCAACTGATCCAGATCAATGCCTGCCCGCGCAGCGACTACCCCGGGCTCGGCGGGAACGTTGAGGATATTGCGTTCCTCGAAATTTCCCTGAGCGGTGACGCCGAAGTACGACTTCACCAGTGACGAGCTGGGCCCCAGGAGCGAGTCCAGCTCTGATTCCGACCAGACGTAAAACTTTCCCTCGTGGCCTTCGCTGTCGGCGTCGAGCGACGAATAGAAGCCGCCCTCAGGTGAAGTCATCTCGCGCTCCGCCCACTGGAGTGTGTGCTGGGTCACGGCGCGGACTTGGTCGTCCCCGGTTGCCTGCCAGAGGTGCGCACCCAAGCGCACGAGGAGCGCGTTGTCGTAGAGCATCTTCTCGAAATGCGGGACAAGCCAAACGGCATCCACTGAGTAACGGTGAAAGGCGCCGCCGATCTGATCGTAGATCCCGCCGCGTGACATCCGTCGGAACGTGTCCGCCGCCATCTCAAGTGCATAGTTGGTCCCCGTCCGTTTCCAGTAGCGGAGCAGGAAATCGAGCGACATTGTGGGTGGAAACTTCGGTGCGCCGTTGAAGCCGCCGTGCCGGATGTCGTAGCTTTGCGCGATCGCTCGGTATGCGAGATCCAGCGTGTGCGAGCTGAGCGGACCCTCGCTTCTCGCCCGTGTTGCGGCCGCGGCGTAGATCGCGGTGATCTGCTGAGTGGTGCTGGCGACCGCGTCGCGGCGGTTCGCCCATGCGTCGGCGACCGATGTTAGAACTCGCTTGAATGACGGCATGCCGCGTTGATCGCTGGGCGGATAATACGTACCGCCGTAGAACGGCTCGCCCGTGGGCGTGAGGAAGATCGTCATCGGCCACCCGCCGTGGCCGGTGAGCGCCTGCACCGCCTGCATGTAGATCGCATCGAGGTCGGGCCGTTCCTCTCGATCCACCTTGATGTTGACGAACAGCTCATTCATCAGCCTTGCAGTCTCCGCATCCTCGAACGATTCGTGAGCCATGACGTGGCACCAGTGGCAGGCCGCGTAACCGATGCTCAGGAGAATCGGCTTGTCCTCGTTGCGCGAGCGCTTGAGCGCTTCGTCGCCCCACGGATACCAGTCAACCGGATTGTCGCGATGCTGGAGGAGGTACGGACTGGTCTCGCCAGCGAGGCGGTTAGGCATCGTGCTCCGCCATCTCGAGTGCCATCGCGAGAATTTTCCGCTCGCTCGGGAAAGCGAGCATCTGTTCCGCGTCTGTCGCGGGAATCCAGCGGGCCTCGTTTACTTCATGGTCGTGATCGGCGATATCACCGCTCAGATACTTCATCAGGAAGAAATGCACAAACTTGTGAATGCGCACTCGCTGGGCGCCCGACTTTGCCTGATACCAGTATTCGACCTTGTCGACAGGGCCGATCAGGTCGGCCTCGACGCCGGCCTCTTCACGAACCTCACGTAGCGCGGCTGTCTCGGGGGTTTCGCCGCGATCGACAAGTCCCTTGGGGAGCTGCCACCGCGGCGGGTTCCCGACTGAAATGAGAGCGATCTCGATGCGGCCGTCCTCGTAAGTGCGAATTACGAGTCCGCCGGCGGAGACCTGACGCTGTGTAGTCACGGGCATTGCTTATTCAACGTGCAACGATCGAACCGCCATTTCGGCGAGATGCACTCCGGGACGGAACGCAACCGACGTCTTCGCGTTAATTTCCGCCGCTGCTGCCAAGACCTTCGCCGGCCGCTTCGATCGGACTGGCGGCGATCAAACTTCAAAACGAACACAATGACACCACTGGACACTTCGGATCTCGACGATTTTCTGACGCGACACGACGCTCGGATTCATGAAGAGCTATTCGACTTCCTGCGCATTCCGAGCGTGAGCGCGCGGTCGGAGCACAATGCGGATACAGCGCGCGCAGCGGAATGGCTCAGGATCTCGCTCGAGAAGGCGGGGCTGAAAGCCTCGGTATATCAGACACCGGGCCACCCTGTGGTCATCGGTGAGTGGAGAGGAGCGCCCGGCGCGCCCACGGCGCTCGTGTACGGTCACTACGACGTTCAACCGGCTGAGCCGCTCGATCTCTGGACCTCACCTCCCTTCGAGCCGGCGATTCGAAATGGAAAGATCTTCGCGCGCGGTGCCGTCGACGACAAGGGCCAGCTTTTCCTCCATGTAAAGGCTCTCGAGGCACATCTCCAAACTCGTCGGAAATTGCCGGTGAATGTAGTAGTGATAGCCGAGGGCGAAGAGGAAGTCGGCAGCGATCATCTCGCTGACTTCATCGAGAAGAACAAGGAGATGCTCGCCTCGGAAGCTGCCGTGATCTCCGACTCGGGGATGTTCGCGCCTGGTCAGCCATCGATTCTGTTTTCGCTTCGCGGCCTCGCGTACTTTCAGATCGACGTCACAGGGCCGTCGGTGGACCTCCATTCCGGGAGCTACGGAGGCGCCGTCGTGAATCCCGCCACAGCGCTCGCACGGATACTCGCGACGATGCACGATGAGAACGGTCGCGTCGCAATCGGGGGCTTCTATGACAACGTTCGTGAATGGGAGCCCGCCGTTCGCGCGCAGATGCGAGAGCTGCCCTTCGATGAAGAGGAATTCCGCGCCGAGGCGGGCGCACCGGCGCTGGGAGGAGAAGCCGGCTACACGGCTCTCGAGCGGCTGTGGTCACGCCCCACATGCGAGGTGAACGGCATTGTCAGCGGCTACACGGATGAAGGGGCGAAGACCGTTCTACCGTGTCGCGCGATGGCAAAGGTGAGCTGTCGGCTGGTGCCGGGTCAGACTCCCGCGGAAATCGAGCGCAAAATGCGCGCACACGTGGAGCGCGTCACGCCAAAGGGTGTCAAGGCAACCGTTACGTATCTCCACGGCGGCCAGCCGTGGCGCGCCGAGCTCAAGGGTCCGTTGTTCGACGCCGCGCGGCGAGCGCTCAAGACTGCATTCGACAAGGAGCCGGTGATCGTTGGTGAGGGAGGATCGATTCCAGTGGTTGGGGATTTCGAACGGATACTTCGCACTCCGGTGCTGTTGCTCGGGTTCGGATTGCCCGGAGAGAACGCGCACGCTCCCGATGAATGGTTGAGTCAGGAGAATTTCAGGAAGGGAATGCGAGCGATCGCAGCGTTCTGGGGTGAATACGCCAGAGGAGCAGCCAGCTAAAACCGCGACGTTCGCACTGGCTGACTGATACCAATCAATCCGAGCGCCTTTCGCGCTCTCGCTCTTCCGAGATTCCATTCGTGCCATCGCTCTCTCCACAGCAATCGCCGCCGAGCGTAGGTGGATGCGAGTGATGATCGAATAGACATTGCGACAGGTGCTGGAAGCCGGGGAAGCTCGCCTACGATCGCCGGTATCGCGTTGGGTGAGAGGTCTCGCGTCAGATAGACCACGTCGAGCTTCCCGGTGGTGGCGAAGCGGCGGATGTTCTGCGACGCGATCCATCCCTCATGATTCCAGTAGACGAGACTTGCGAAAGCCAACACGGCGGCGGCTGCGGCGATTCTGAAAAGTCGGCCCGTGTCGATCCCAGCCACGACTTCCCGCGCGAGTCCGACGATCGCAATTGCCATTACGAGCATGTACGCCTGAGCGTAAAGTCGCGAGACAGTGAAGCCGTATGCCTGCTCGTAGAGTGAAACGCGCCGGAAGGCGGACACCAGTAGTAGCATCACCGCGGCAACCAGGACGAGCGTGACCGCTCTGAGATATCCCGCCGACTGGCCACCCGATTCGCCATAGCTTTCGGCGAACACGACCAGGGCGACCGACATTGTCGCGACGATGGTGATCTCGCCGAATCCTCTCCTCGCGTAATCGGCGAAAGTGATTCCCGAGCCGACGATGGTGGGCGCGTTGCCGAACAGGTAGCTCACCTGTGCCGCGAGGAAGATCCAGAAGAGGAGCGCGACGGCTGACACCAGAATGAGTCGTTCCGTCGCACCCAGAATGGAGGTTTTTCGTCCAGTGCTCGCATCGGCAGAGACAATGACGCTGTCGTTGCTCGGCGCGCGCAGTGCGTAGCCGTATGCGCCCAGCACGACTACGAGCAGCGCGAAGAAGAACACGACCCTCGGCACGAACTCCCAACTCGAGAGCAGGCGGGCGATGGCCTGCTGCCAGATCGCGAAAAGAGGATCAGCGCTCGAAAGGAGGAGCGCGAAGACGACAACGACCGGCAGTGTGATGATCACTCCGCGCACAATCGCTCGCGCTCGAGCGGAACGAATGGTCAGCGACAGGTTGCCAAAGCGGTGGACGGATTCAGCGAGAGCGTTGCCGGCGGCGACGAAGGGACCGCAGACTGCATACACGAGAGTCAGCGTCCGCAGGTTTGATCTGAGGATGAGGAGCATCGCCAGGGCAAGGAGGGTCATTACCGAGAGGCAGATGAGCGCGGCGACGCTTGGGTCGGCGGTGATCGACGCTCCCCCGGCTAGAACTACTGCGGCGATGAGCATCAATACTCCGGGCTTGCCCGCCACCCCGCCGCGCGAGCGAACGATGAGGATGAGTCCCAGCGAGGCTGCGAGTGTCCAGATCCCCCAGTTAATGCCGGGCTGCGCCTGGTACATGATCCACGTGCCGAGCAGCGCAACGAGCACAGCAAGGACCCAGAGAGAAACTGACCGAGAGGACGCTGTATCCGTTGCAGGCACGCGATATCGCTTTTTGAGGGAGTTGACTCGAAGGTGGCCATGGACACCCTGTTTTGTCAAGTACTTTGTGAGACAAAGAAGTGAGGGGACAATTGGCGAGAGGGCAGTTGTTCGTTACCCGCTACCGGTTACCCGTTGCCAGCTGCCGGCTACCCGCTGCCGGTAACCCGTCAATCGGAATACGGGAATCGGATAACAGGAAGCGGGCTGCTGGGGGCGGGTAGCCGGCAGCTGGCAACGGGCAACTGTCTGTCGTTGCCTTAGTACCTCCATTCCCGGATAAGGAACATCCCCAGCACGCTCGTCGTCCTCGGCGCCGTGATCGCCAACGTCGGCTCGCGGAGGATGTAGCGCGGCTCGAAGCTCGTCTCGAGACGGTAACCCTGGAATCCACCGAACCGGTGAGAAAGAAAAAGTCCCGGCCGCTCCAACGCCTGCGGATCCGGCCGAGCCTTGAAGCTCAGGAACGTGTGCGACTTGATGTACTTCCCGAACTCGATCTCGGTCGCGCGAAGGAAATTTCCGACGTCGGTCTGAACGTCGGCCGGCGTGATGTTGAACACGTCGGCGCCCATCTCCCGGGCTGCTTCGCCGGCCCACTCGTCCGCCAGCACGCCAATGGCAACTCCCGCGAGCTGCTGTGTGGCGAGAGCGGCACCAGCGCCGACCAGATTGTTGTTGCTTCCGACGCCGGTTCCCTCGAGCTGCAGAAGCGCTGAGGAGGATCGCCCGAACGCCAGATAGCTCAGAAGATCACTCTGGGATATCGGCGGTTGCGCGTCACTCTCCAGCGAGATGCGCAGGTTGAGTAACGTTCCGCCAATCAGGATCCGGATGTTGATCGCTTCGCGCGAGGGCAGGCGCACCTCGTATTCACCGGTCACCTGCAGCGTGGGATTTATCTCCTCGAGGTTTGCGAAAGTGGCCGACCCGCGCTTGATCTGGAATCGCTTGGTAAGGAAGGTGTACTCGCCGCGCTCACTCAACAGAACGCCGTCGAGAATCAGCGACTGGTTGGCCCTGTTGACGCGGACTGTCAGATCGCCGTCGCTGTACACCTCGACGTTCGCGTCACGCGACCGCACGAAAACGTCGTGGTCCACCCGAAGGTTCACATCCATCCGCAGGTTCGCCAACAGCGGCGATTGCGCGGGGAAAACCTCGCGGTTCGCAGCGACAGCAGTGTCGAGAACGTTGAACAGCGCCGGGTCATCGGCGCTGATCACCTTCTTTCCCTCCGATTCCGGGATGTAGAGCACACCGTTCAGGATGCGCACATTGCCGCTCACGAACACCTTCTTGAAGGGGCCTTCGATAGCGAGGTTCGCATTCGCGTGAAGGTCGCCCTTGTCTTTGTAATTCAACACGTGAGCGTTCTGCGCCCTGAGCTTCAGGTCGAACGAGGGCTCCCGTAATGTGCCGATGCCCATCCCTCCGGTGAGCCTTATCCAGCCGTCGGTCCTCGCCACCAGCGAGTCCACTATTATCGTGTCGCGCAGCATTCTGACGGTGCCGTCGATATCCGTGAGATCAACGCCCAGCGGGATGATGTGCGCTTGCGCGTTATTGAACGCGAACTGTCCAGTTACCTCGGGGCGCGCCAGAGTTCCGGCAACCTTGAAGTCGGCGATCGCGCGACCCTTGAGATTTGATACGTAGGTGCTGAACTGTGGCACCATCGTCAGCGGCAGACTGTCGGCGCGGACCGTCAGCGCGATCTGGCGGTCCTTTGGTAGTCGCGAGCCGGTGACGCCGCTCAGCGCGAGATTGATTGGAATCGTTCCCGTGGCGACCAGCAGTGATCCACCGCCCGCCGCGCTCGCGTCAGCGCGTCCGCTGAGGGTTTGATTGGCGTAGCTGAGAGTGCCGTGGAGCTCGGGTAGCGCAGTGCCGTTGTAGACGAAGTTCTGCATCCCGAACGCACCGCTGAATATCGGCGCAGCGGCAGTTCCTGCGGCCCGAACATCGAACGAGACGAGACCACGGGCGTTGATGTCGCTCTGTGTAAGCCGGACTACGTTCTCGACGGCGAAGTTGTCCACCGCGAGCTGGAAGTTCGCGGGGCCCTGCTTCGGGATAAACCCATCCACAAAGATCCTGCCGTTCGCTCCGTTCCTCAGCTCCAGCTTGTCGACGTCAATGCCGGCGCGCCCCCAGTGTATCAGCGACGGCCCGGTGCTCGCCCACACCGTCGAATCGAATCGCAGGCGCAGCTCGTTGAATCGCAGTTCGTTTCGATCCTTGTTGAGCACGAACGCCGCGTTTGCGGAGTAGCTGGTGCTGTCGTCCTGATTGATTGCGAGCGTAAAGGTTCCGTTCGGCTTTCTGTACCCGAGCTTGAGCTGCAGGCTGTCCAGGTCGAAGCCCGCTGTGACGAGGTGAGTCGCGTTCGCCTTCAGCTCGAACAGTGATTGCGGCGTCCGCGCTGCCGTCCAGTTATACTCGGCGGTGAATTTCTCGACGGTGTTACCCAGTGCGACGATGTTCTGGCCGCTCGCCGTCCCGCGTGCACCGAAGCTCTTGATGTTGCCGGACGCAACACCTTCGGCGGTTATCGAGCCTGAGAGCTGATTTCGCTTGATGACGCGCGGCGTATCCACGGGGGCGAGAGCTGGTGGTGCCTTTCCGGTAGCGGCGCGCTCGACCTCGGTTGCTTGCGCGATCCGTGCGGAATCCGCCCGTGCCTGCTCGACACGCCTGGCGAGAATGCCTGGACGCGGCGGAAACTCGCCCTGCTGAGCGGGAAAGAGAGGCGCAAGCTTCGACAACGAGTCTATCGCGACACGATATCGGAGCTCACCATTCACGCCGCGCCGCAGACCGAACGTTCCGCTCGCAATGGCGACTCCGTATGGAACTTCCACCGCGAGCGTGTCAACACGGGCAAGACCGTTAGCAGCAGTGAGGCGGACAGTCGCCGAGTTCACCGCGAGCGTGTCGTATGTGGAGCTTTGGAGATCCGCGACCAGCGTCGCGTTCATTGTTGCCGGGTCGAAGCCGCGACCGTTTGCGCGCACCGCACCCGTCACCGAAGTCCGCGGCGCCTTGGCGAGAATCGCGTTCGCGTTGAAGAGCTGCATTCCAGCCGCGAGGTCGTAGCCTTTCTGCCTGCTCCCAAGATCCATTCTTCCGGTGAGCGACATCGACCCGCCGTCCGGAAACGCGAGACTTGTACGCACCGACAGATTGCGAGTGGTTCCCGTGAGGTGTAGCGGACCGGTCGCAGCTCCACGTAACCCAGCCGACGGGAATAATCTCCCTACCGTCACGAGTGACAACGGGTGCAGTTGCGCATCGACGTCGAGCCACGAGCTGGCGAACGTCGCGCCCTTTCTGATCGTCGCCGTACCCGTCAAGGCGGAAGTGCTGCCGCGGTCGACATGTGTCACATCGGCGCGGGCCATCATTCGCGAGGTGAACGATCCGTTGAGCGTGGCGGTTCCGGACAGCGTTCCCCCGACGGGCATGCTGGACGCATACGAACGCATCATGTCAACCTGAAGCGGGCGCATCGTCAGTCGGAGATTCGTGGCGTTCAGCTGTCCTCCCACGAAACCGACGCGCCCCTTTGCAAGCACACGACTGCGGCCGGCGCGACGGTCGTCGAACACGACGTCGCCGTCCACGTCCATTGCGTGCTCGTCACCCTCGATGATCGCTCGACCGCTGAGTATCCCCGACCGCTTCGTCTTCGCCCACGGGAACAGGTGCTCGATCAATCGTGTGTCGACATTCACGAAGCGAATGTTCGTATCGTGATATGAGAAGTGATCTGTGATTGTCATCCCGAGGTCACCTTTGAATCGAGCGGACTCGAGTCTCACGTCGCCGTTGCGTCCGACGTAGATGCTTGTATCGCCCACCCAGTCGAGGGCGAAGTCCAGTGTTCCGCTTCCGCTCTCGGGAATGCGAGGATAGACCCAGCGGATGTCGGCGGCAGCGATCGGATTGGCGCGAATCCGCAGATGGAAATCGTTCGTGTTGAAGTTGTACTTGCCGGGCCCGGACAGGCGGCTCGCCGGCAACATCATCTGCGCCGATTGCCACCACACCGAGTCGTTGTCGAATTCGAATTCACCGGTCAGTCCGCGCACGTCGGCCATTGGAGGGCGGAACGGCTCAGCGATCATTCGCGCAGAGGCGACTCGTATGAAGCGCGCCTTGTACTCCGGATCTGCGATACGGAAGAACGGAATCGTCGCGTAGAGATGGTGGAACTTCGAGATCTTCTGATATCCGCCTTGTACTTGCTCGAGCACGAGTCTTCCTTCCGGTCCGAGCGCAACGCGCATCGCGTCTTCCCGCTGCGCGCCGGTGAGACGCTTGTTCGGCTCCCAGGGCGAGCGCATCGTGATGTCGCCATCGACTATCGAGAGATCGGTGAAGCGGACCCACGTTCCCCAGCCCCGTGGTCGCAAGCCTGCCGGCGTCAGCGTATCGTGAGGGAAGATCCTCACGTAGTTCCAGATCCCGCCGGGCTTTCGGTCTAGCACGATGATCGGACGCACGAGCACCACGTCGTCGAAATAGACGCGCTTGCTGCGCAGCTGGCCGAGTCCGTAGCGGGCTCGGGCCTCGTCGGCATCGATGAACGGCGCACCCGACGAGTCGGTAATGACGAGATCGTGAATGGTGAATCCCTTGAGGAGATTTCCCGTCACTCGGCCCATTCTCACGATTCCGTGCGCGCTCCCTTGCAGCGAGGAAAGAGCACGCTTTCGCACCTGCCCGCGGCCCCAGTCGGTGTTAGTCAGAACGACAATCGCCACCGCAGCGATTATCGCGACAGTAACAATCACGGCGAGCCCGCGAATGAGGGCCCGCCGCATCAGAACGCCTCGCCGATCGACAGATGCAGAACCATCTTGTCGAGTACACCTCGGAAGCCACCGCGGACCGGATTGTAGTCCCGCCTCCGATCGAGCGTCACGAGCTGGCGCTCGCCATCGACGATATTCTCCGTGATTACCGGCAGCGTCTCTCTCCGTCCTGGATTGATGCCGATGTCCCCGCGTATCGGCCCGACCGGAGACATGTAGCGAATACCGACGCCCGGCGTGATTGCGGATTTGCTGCGCGGCAGCGTGGGATTGATCCGCTGCGAAACCCATCCGCCGTCGACGAACGCGGCCACGAAGAGCTTCTCCACCCTCATGACCGGGAACCGAACCTCGGCGCTGCCTTCGACGACGATGTTACCGCCGAGTGGCCGCGGCTCGAACTTCAGGTCGTCGAGCGCCGGAGAATTTGGATCGCAGCTCGTAATCGGAATGGACGCGGGGCAGCCCAATGTGTCCTTCCGCAGTGTCGTTGCAGGAATTGTCAGGACACGCGGCCCCAGCTGATTCTCCCGGAATCCGCGTACCGAGCGAGAGCCGCCGGCATAGAAGCGCTTTCTCGGATGAAGGATGTCAAACGCCGACGTTGCACCGACTGCCTGTTTCGTGCTGCGGCTCGCTTTCACCCAGCCGAGGCGTAGGTGGCCCGCAAGGATACGCTTTCCGAACGCGTAGTAGCCGGCGCCGTTGCCGAGCGCACGGTTGTATCGGAAATCTGAAAGAGTGAACTGCGAGGCGTGCTCCATCTCGACCGTGCCCCGCACTCCCTTGCTCGGCTCGAGCGGATCGTTGGCTCTGTCGATGTTGCCATTGAGGATGAACGGCGAGAGTCGCTGCTGCCCGCGGAGAGCTTTGAGCGTCGGTTCATCACAGACGCTGTAATTCACACAGAAATACACATCGCCCGCCTCGATGCGGGTGATCTCGAACCGGTAGTTGAGACTTGCCGGCGCGCGGTCGAGAAGCTGACGTGTGAACGTAGCGCTGGCGCCGTTGCCTCGGTCCACGTAGATGCCGGGTGCGCTTCGACGATGCGCGAACACTCCAACCGCGAGCTCGTTGCGACGCGAGATGAACCATGGCTGGCGGAAATTCAGGCTGGCGTTGAACGTCGGCGCGAAGTACCGCGCACGATCGCCGCCGAAGTTGCTGGTGACATCGTGGAAGAGGCCCTTTCCGTTGAGCGAGCTGGCGAAGAGGTTGCCGACCGCCGCCTGCGCCTCGAGTCGTCGCGCGCCTCCGGTGAAGTTGTAGTGTGTGTAGCGACCCTCGAACTGGAAGAAGTCCACGGTGTTGAAGCCGAAGCTCAATCGCGCATCCCGCGGGGGCGCTTCCTCTACGGTGACGACAACTATCTTCGTCGAGTCACCCTGCGTCGGCACCTCTATCGACGCGCGGCGGAACAGATTGGACTCGTACAGTCCGCGCTGGCTCTGGAGCATGTCGGAGCGCCGGAACGTCTGACCGGGCGCGAACGAAAGCGATTTGCGGATCGTTCTCTCCGAGAGGCCCTTCTCACCCTCGATCAGGACGTCACTGATCGTGGCCTTCCATCTCGGATCAATTGTGATCGTCACCGAGGCAGTGTGGCCGGCGCTGTCGAGCGCCACCGTCGTATCCACGAGCGCGTCCGCGTAGCCCTTGTCCCACACGCGTTGCTGGAGGAACACCACGGTCGTATCGAGCTTGAGGAGGTTGAGCGGCGCACCCTTGGCCAGCAGTGTCCGGTCCGAGACTTCTCTGGGCGATAGCACGGTCTTGGCTTGGGTCACCGTGATCTCGGAGACGGTAGTCGGTGGACCTTCCTTCACGTCGAAGGTGACTGCGACCTTCTTTCTTCCGCGGTCGCTGACAACGGTGTCCACCTGCGTCTCGCGGAATCCGCGCTTCCAGTAGAAGATGCGCGCCCTGAGGACGTCGCGTCTCAGCTCATCGTGATCGAGATATTCCCTGCGGTAGAAGTACCTGGATTTGCTGACCGAGCAGATCGGTTTGAGGAAGGCGCCGATGCAATGCGATGCACTGGTGGCGATGCTGGCGAGAAGCTCCCTGCTGTCGACCGACTTGACCCCCTTGAGCCGGAGGCTGACGACCTCTGACTTGATCGGGGCCTTGGAGTCTGTGGGCTGTGCGACGAGAACGGCCGGGAGTACGAGAAGGGGTAGCACTCCCGGCAGCCTGCGATAAACAGACCGCATAGTGCGGCCCTACAGAGCAAGGGGCGGGCCGGGCCCTGGCTACGTGGTTCGGGACAGAGGGAAACAGCACATCAAAGGGCACTGATCTGAGGGGTCAGAGGCATAGCTGATAGATGCGAGCCGGTTTCTCGCAGCTTAGGTCTGTGCTTCTGACCCCTCGGATCTGTGCCCTTCGATCTCGCCGTTAAAGTCCTTCGAGTAGCGCGTCGTTACTCGGCGTGGCGGCGATCCGCTTGATCAGCCACTCCATCGCTGACGACGAAGGCATCTGCTGGAGGCCTCGCCGCAGCGTATAGACGTGCTCGAGCTGATCGGGGCGGAAGAGCTTGTCCTCGCGACGCGTTCCGCTCGTCGAGACGTCGATGGCCGGGTAAATCCGTTTTTCAGCGAGCGACCGATCGAGCTTGATCTCGCAGTTTCCCGTACCCTTGAACTCCTCGAAGATCACATCGTCCATCCGCGAGCCCGTCTCGACCAGCGCGGTCGCGATGATGGTGAGTGATCCGCCGCCGTGCTCCGGTGCGACCGACCGCGCCGAGCCGAAGAACGCCTTTGGTCGGGCCATCGCGGTAGCGTCGAGTCCGCCGCTCAGCGTGCGTCCGGTTCCACGCTCGACCGTATTGTACGCGCGCGCCATACGGGTGATCGAGTCGAGAACGATGACGACATCCTTGCCGAGCTCTACCATCCGACGCGCACGCTCGAGCACCATTTCGGTGACATCAGTGTGTCGTACTGCGGGCATGTCGAAGCTCGATGCGACGACTTCGCCGTAACCCCAGGTGATCATCTCGCTGACTTCTTCCGGCCGCTCGTCGACGAGCAATACGAGGAGCACTGCCTGCGGATGATTGATCGCGACACCTTCGACGATCGCCTGGAGGAGCATCGTCTTTCCGGCGCGCGCCGGCGCTACAATGAGAGCGCGTTGTCCGTAGCCGATAGGAGCGATGAGATCGATCGCGCGACGCGTCAGCTCGGGACCGCTCTTCGCTGGACGCCCTGTCTCGAGCTTGAGCTTTCGCTCCGGGTACGACGCGATGAGGGTGCCGAAATCCGGACGCCGCGCGGCGAGCGCAGGGTCCGCACCGTTGATTTGAGTTATGTCGGCGACGACGGTGCGATTACGATGATCGCGTCCAGTGGTTGCGACAACTGCATCGCCGCGTCGCAGCGCGTACTGTCGTCCGAGGTGAGGCGGCACGTAAGCGTCGCCGGGCTCCGCGAGATAGCTGTTGGATGCGCGGCGAACGAATCCGCCGTCGCGCTGTGGATCATACCATCCCGCCGTTTCTCCATCGGCCACAATCGGCCCCATTGGTTGACGCGGCGGCTGTTCCCGCTGTGGCCGGTTGTTGCGTCCGCGCCCGCGCGGGTTTCGCTGATTGCGGCGGCCATTATGGCGGTTATCGCGATCACCTTGCGGCCGGCCGCCCTGTCCACTGTAGGGGCGACGCTGCTGCTGGTTGCTGTTGTATGGCTGCGGCGGGTTACTCTCGGGTACTTCCGCGGGCGGCGTTCCGCTCTCCGGTGGAGGGCGGTAGGGAGCTTCCTCGCTCGTCGCGCTTCCGTTTCCTTCGGGTCGCGGCTGCGGCACTTCGATTGGGTCTGCGCCTGAATAGTTCTGGTCCATTGGTTCTCGGTACGGATCCGCATCGCCGTACGGTTCATTAGCGCGGGGTCCGGATGGGCGTTGCCCTCGGCCGCGACGAAAAGGACGTCGGCGTTCGTTCATTAAGTTGTGGTGTGGCAGGGATACTTGAAGCGCAACTGGCTGTCGCGGCGGGCGCGGGGTAGACTCACGCGGCGTGTCGCAACTTCCTTCTTGGGCTGTATGGGATGCGCGCCAACCTGGGCTGCGCTCGTTCCAGAATGGTACACGTCCCTTCGGTAATTGTCCAGCAAGTGCATGAATGATACCCCTCCCGCTATTGGCGACCTGGAGCAGGCTGTTGCAGAAAGGCCCGAAGACGCGCCCGCGATAGTCGCGCTCGCCAACGCCTACTGGCTAGCTGGACGCGGCCCGGAAATAGTCGGAGAGCTCGCGTCACGTGCAATTGCCGCCGACCCCGGTAACCGCGCCGGATGGCATCTCTGGGCACTGTCGGAGTCGAACCCGCGGGACCGTGTGACCCGGTGGCAGCAGGTATCGGCGAGGTTTCCGGCCGACGATCTGGCGCGTGTCAATGTCGCTGACAACGCTGCCGCCCTCGCCGGGGCCGAACATGATTACGACGCCCTGGACCTCGCAATCGCAACGTACGAGGAGCTTCGATCCTCCGCTGAGCTACCTGAGCAGCGGATCGCGCTCGATGAGGCGATCAACAAGTTGAGAGCGTGGCGGTTCTAACCGGTACTAGCGCGGTCATCGAGTTCCTCCCTTGGCAACCGTAGCCGGATCTCCATCGGATACGTATCGGGTCCCGGTTCGATCCAATCGATCCAACGCGGGCTCGAGCTGCTCACCGAATACCTCCACCCGCATCATGTTCCGCGGATCGAACGCCGGATCGTATGGGCTCCGCGTCGGTCCACCTGCCACGTTGAGCACCGCCTCATACTTGTACGCCACCGTGCGCTTCGACCGCGGATCAGTCCACGATCCCTGCCATGCTAGCGGTCGATTTTTCGGCCAGACGCCCAGTGGCAGCGCAAATGTGCGGACCTTGTAGGTGGGCACCGCGGAGTCGATTGCCATCTGACCGCGGGCGATCTGCTCCTGAACGAACGCATCAGGATACTTGCCCAGATTCGCGTGCCAGAGTGTATGGTTGCACAGCTCGAATCCCTGCTCGGCGAGGAATCTCACCTTCGGATACCGCCATTCGGTTTTCTGTCCGTCGATCCCTTTGTCCCCGAAGAACGCGTGACCCGCTTGCGCCGCCGGCAGCATGCAGAAGACAGCGGCGTTTGCCCAGTCCGGGTGCTTCCGATGGAAATCGAGCAGAATTGCTACTCCGCTCTGAGGGTCGATCTCCAGCTTTCCGTTTCTCTCGATGTAGCTGAACTGGCCGGGCGAAGCATCGTCGAACACCAGCACAACGGGCGACAGCCCACGCGGAAGGTTCAGCTTCCGGTCCAGAATCTGCGAGATCGTAACCGGCCGGTAACCGCGCTCGTAGAGAATCCTGAGGTCGTTGCGGAAGCGGTCACGCGACCGCGACCAGCGACTCTCTGTATCTCCGATGAGATGGTACTCGAGGATGGGAATCCGTCCAAGCTCGTTCGGTGTTCGAGAGCTGTCGGTGGCGGAGGTGCGCGGGATCGCTGCCACCGGCGATTCAGCGGTAGTGGTATCGTTGGCGGCGGATGGTGTATGACCTGGTGTCGTGGCGGCGGCTGAATCTGCCGGAGTGCCGCCACGGGACTCACATCCGCTGAGGAAAGCGAAGGTGATCGCGGTGAGGAACGTGACGCGAAACATCGATTGGTGGCGCAGGCTGAAGATTGAGACTCGGCGAGAGGTAATACTAAAAGCCCTCCTCGCAATAACTATTCTCGGCGTCATTCTCACTGACGCCTGGCTGATGACGTGCGGCTTCGAGGGGTGTCCGAGCCCGCGCGAGATACAGGCATACCAGCCCGACGAAGGCGGACGAATAATCGACCGCAATGGCCGGATGATGGGACGTCTCGCGATAGTGCGTCGCGTCAACGTTCCGATCTCGGAGGTGCCGGTGCACGTGAGGCAGGCATTCATCGCCACCGAGGATCGGCGCTTCTACAAGCACAATGGCGTGGACTGGCGCGGGTTCATCCGCGCGGCGCTGCGCAATGTCCGCTCACTCGGCGTCGAACAGGGATTCAGCACGATCACCATGCAGGCGGCACGGAACAGCTTCGTCGTCAACCGCTATCGCACGCGCTCGCTGCCGAAGAAGCTGATCGAGATGCGCGTCGCGCGATTGATGGAGAAATCGCTGACGAAGAATCAGATCCTCCAGCTCTACCTCAACGCCATCTACATGGGTAACGGCGTCTACGGTGTCGAGGCCGCGAGCAGGGATCTCTTCGGCAAGAGCGTGAGCCGCGTCACATTGCCTGAGGCGGCGATGCTTGCCGCACTGCCGAAAGCTCCTTCCGTCTACACTCCGCGACGAAATCCGGCGAGAGCAATCGCCAGGCGGAATCTCGTTCTGTCGCTGATTGTGAAGGAAGGCTACGTGTCACGCGACCGTCTGCCTGTTCTCGAGGAAACGCGTCTTCGCATCGCGCGATCCGAGTGGCGCCCCGACGTCTCGGCCGATTCCTATGCGCTCGACGCGGTTCGCGCACTCGTCGATTCGATCCTGAGCAGCGGGGACAAGGACGTAGCAGACGTAACCGTATACACGACACTCGACATGAGCGCTCAGCTGGCCGCAAATCGCTCGGTGAGACGTCACGCGTCGGCGATTCAGCGAGAGTCCAGCGGATGGTGGGCAGGACGCTCGCATCTCGTTCAGGGCGCGATGGTCGCGATCGATCCGCGCAGCGGCGACATCCGCGCGTTGGTCGGTGGCCGGAGCTATGAGAGGGGCAACTTCAATCGCGCATTGCTTGCACACCGTCAGCCCGGATCGGCGTTCAAGCCGTTCGTGTATGCTGCAGCACTCGATGCCGGATACTCGCCCGCGTCCGACGTTCGTGATGATCCGGTGGAAGTCGTACAGGGGCGGCAGGTGTGGACGCCGGCGAACTACAACGACGACTATGCCGGCTTGATCACCTTCCGCCGGGCGCTGATGCGTTCGGCGAATGCCGCAACCGTACGGGTGAGTCAGTCCGTCGGGATACCGCGAATAATCGAGCTCGCGCACCGCAACGGGATCCAGAGCAACATCCCCAATTACCCGGCAATTGCACTGGGCGCCATCGAGGTCACCCCGCTCGAGCTTGTTCGCGGGTACGCACCATTCGCCAACGGTGGATTTCGCGTCACGCCGCGGCTGGTACGACGCATCGAGACGCAGAGCGGTGATGTGCTGTGGAGCAACGAGATCGTACCGCCCGTGCGTGTTATGGATCCGGTGAATGCCTACGAGCTGACGTCAATGCTGCGCGCTGTTGTGGATTACGGCACCGGCCGTCCCATTCGCGATTGGGGTGCGCGCGGAATTATTGCGGGAAAAACAGGGACGACAAACGACGGCGCGGACGTGTGGTTCGTGGGTTATACGCCCAACCTCGTCGCCGCGTTCTGGTTCGGATACGACGAGCGGCATACGCTCAGCTACGACGCTTCAGGCGGTCGTCTGGCCGCGCCCGCCTGGGCGGAGTTCTATACCGCCGGCTGGCGGGAGCCCGTCTCTCCGAACGCGTGGGATCCGCCGCCCGGAATGGTTGCGGTGACAATCGATCCGACCACTGGGTGGCTCGCGAACGAATGGTGTCCGGCGCGAATGGTCGAGTACTTCAGGCCGGGCTCGGAGCCGCACACCGAGTGCATGGAGCACGGACCGCCGGAAGACACCTACAATCCGGCCTGGCCCGACCAGACGAATTGGCCGAGGGATGTGGACCGATTGAGGCGGAGTATAGGAAGAACACTCGGGAAAATCTTCAAGTTCTAGACATTCGTGCGGCGGGAAATTGACTGAAACGGCGGGAGCGTTGTGAGTTTACCGTAGTTCCGTTATTCAGTCTTCCCGTTTAGATGCACATGCACACCCTGACGTTCCATTGATCCGTCGGGGTGTGCATTTGACAAACGCAAAAACTGACAAACGGGAAAACGGTAAACTCACAACGCTCCCGCTTTGCCGTCGATACGCGCTATATGATGCTCAACCAGTTCGACTGGGCGGGCGAGAATCCGGGGAATATCCGATCCAGCTTGCTCGCGCCGAGATGCCTCCCCGTGACTTCGGAGAATACCGCGCGGAAATCGGTGGTGAGCGCCAGGTCGCGGCCCTCGTAAAGCTGCTCGCGCTCAAGCCCGGGCCATTTGCCGTAAACCTTTCCGCCCTTCACCTCACCGCCGATCACGAACAGCGCGCCTGCGTGCCCATGATCAGTTCCACGATTCCCGTTTTCGCTCGCCATTCTGCCGAACTCCGACATCGTGAGAATCACGACATCCGACATTCGTTCGCCCAGATCACTGACGAGCGCATTGATTGACTGCGCGAAATCCGTGAGGCGGAGCGCGAGCTGTCCGGTTGTCGCGCCCTGATTGACGTGCGTGTCCCAGCCGCCGATGTCAGCGAAAGCGATCTCGAGTCCGACGTTCGCCTTGATGAGCTGCGCGATCTGAAGCAGGCGCTGCCCGAACTGCGACCGTGGATACTCCGCCCCGTTCCTCGGCGCGTATTTCTGCGGATTCGCGGCGCGGAGCATCTTCACCGCATCGAACATCTCGACACCCGTGCCGTGCACCAGATCGGCTGAGCCGGTGCGATACAGGGCCTCGAGGCGCTCCGCTTGTGAGCCCGTCGTGCGAACCGTGAACTCATCGAGGCTGTTCATCGCGATCGTTTCCGCCGGGCCTTCCAGAATCCGCGGTGTCTGCGGAGTGAGTGCCACTGCGCGGAACGGATTCGGCGAACATTCCGCGCACGTTCCCTGAACGGCGAGATAGCGGTTGAGCCAACCGTCGGTTGTGCCTTTCACGTCCGGCGTTCCCGTCTCCATGTAGTCCTGCGCATCGAAGTGCGAGCGCGTCGAGCTTGGACTTCCAACGGCATGAACGGGAGCGAGCATGCGTCGATCGTACAGCGGCTTGAGTGGCGCCAGCGCCGGATGAAGTCCGAAGAACCCGTCGAGATCGATTGCGCTGTCAGCGGACACGCCGCGACCCAGTCCGTTCGGACGCGGGATGGCGATGGACGGTCGAAGCGCGTAGTAGGCCTTCTCACCGTGTGGCACCACGACATTCAGCGCGTCTGCAGCACCACGCTGAAAGAGGCAGATGAGCGTCTTTCCTTTCGCCGCCGCCCTCAGCTCCATTCCGAGCGCGGTGCGACGGAGGAAGCTCGGGCTGAGTCCCATGGTGACGAGTGCGAGCGCTCCCGATTTGACGAATACACGGCGTTCCATACGACCTCTCTAACTTTACCGGCGCTGAAACTCGGGCGATCCGAGAGCCAGTCCGACTACCTGTGCGAGACCGGTGAGCTGCGGCACCGCCCCAAATCCGCGCGCGAGGGCATTTCGTCCCGCGCCCTGGCCGAGCTGCTGACGAGGCCGACCCGCCGCATTTCGGCGAGCTGGATTGGCGCGATCCAGTTGAGGGTCGGGCGCCGCATCCATCATCTCGGTCTGGGAATCGGCCGACGGCATCATCGTTTCACTGCCCGCCGAAGCGTTATCACTCGTCCCCGCGAGCGGATTCTGGCCGGATACCAGAACCGCGCGCGTATCCGACGAAGCAGCACCCGCGAGAAGCAGCGACACTACCGCGTCCACCTGCTTGTCTCGTGAAGCGCGCTCCAGAGAATCCGCGCCGGGAAGTCGAGCGACCGATGCCCCGGGAATACGATTCGCCGCTACCGCCATTCCGAAGTTGATCCGATTGAGGATCGCGCCCGTGTTCATCCACGCGTCGCCAGTCTCCGGATATCCATTCGGTGCCTGATGTCCGTAAATCGGCTCACCGAGGTACGCCACCGCGAGCGCGGTACGTGGCGTCGGATCCGGCTCGGCGTTGAGCGCCCGCATCGCGCTCACGACCACCTCGAACGGCGACTTCACCTTGCTGCGGAACGACTGCCTCGAGAAGAACTCGTTCGACGTGACGATCGTGCGAACGACTTCGCGAATGTCCCCGTCGGTTTTCATGAAGACAGCTGCCGCCTCATCGACTAGCGCCGGCGGCGGATCGTCGGAAACGAATCGGCGAACAAGCTTCGTCGCGATGTAGCGAGCGGTAGAGGGATGTCGGGAGATGATGTCGAGCACGTCTTCGCCGTCGTCGATTCCGCGACCGGCGCGCAGCTTGTGACCCAGCACCACCTTCTCTCCGGCGTCGTGCATCTCTGGACGGAAAACGAATCCGCCTCCCATCGCCGGCGGCCGGATCGTCCACCCGGTCAGTGCCCGCGCAACGTTGATGACATCCTGCTGGGTGTATCCGCCATCCACTCCGAGACTGTGCAGCTCCAGCAGCTCGCGTCCGTAATTCTCGTTGAGTCCGCCATTCCGCAGCTGATTGAATCGCTGCCTCATCTGCTCGGTCTCGCCCTGACTCATTTCGGTACGGCGGCCACCACGGCCAAGTATTCCTGCAAAAGGCCCTCGGCCCGAACGGGGGTTCGGGGTTACACGTACCCGTGGTGTACCGCCGCGATTTCCGAAAATCGGATTGTTGCGTGGATCGACAAGTCGCGGGTGGGTGCTGTCCGCCATGCTGCGAGCATTGTCGAGGTAGAACAGCATCGCCGGACTCTTGGCGACCGCTTCGAGCAGGTCTCGAAACTTTCCGAGCGCGTTCGGTCGGATCACCTTGCTCTCGTATTCAGCGAGATAATACGGCTCGGGCGGACCCTTCTGGGCGAACACGTTGAAGTGATTCAGCCAGAAATCGGTCATTACTTCCTCGAGCTGCCGGTTGCTCGCCACTGCTCGGGCTACACGCGCGGACTGAAGCTGTCCGACTACCTGTCTGCGATTGAGCGCGATCTCGCGAATCATCGCACTGTCCTGGCGTGAGAAACCTTGAGTTGTGTCACTGCGCTCACGCCGCATCGTACGCCGCTCACGCTGTGCTTCGGCGTACTGTCGGAGAAGCTCGTTCTGATCGCTGGTCAGGATGTCGTACCGCGCGACGAAATGGTCCAACGTGCTGTCGTCTATGCGCTCGGGATGAAGCTGTTCATCAATCCACCGATCCAGTCCCGCCGCGCGGACGCGAGCCGCATCGCCCGGACGCGAACCGAATGTCAAACGGTTCAGTGCCTGAATGACTTGAAGGTCCGCCGTGAGATCGCGGTGATCCGCCCTCGGGCCGGCCACCATCCGCGTCTCTCTCGCGTTCGCCGGCGACTGCGCGACGAGCGGCGTTGCGGAGAGAATCGCGCCGGCCAGGAACGGAACGGCGCTGAGAAGTTTGGGGCTGCGCATGATTGGGTTTCGCGTTGTGCCATGTTGGTAGACGCTCGACCTCTGGGAGCGTTAACCGGCGGTATCCACTCTTCTACTTCTCGCGAAGCACCTTGAGGTAGGTCGTCAGGTCCGTCTTCGGCTTGGGGAAGCTCAGGTTGAACCCCTCGAGGGTCGTCACCAGCTTGCGAGCGATGAGGTAGTTCCTTGCCTTATTCTTGTCAGCGGGTACCACATACCAGGGCGCCCAGCGGGTGCTGCATTTCCGAACCGCATCGCGATAGGCGGCGGAGTAGTCGTCCCAGCGCGCCCGCTCCTCGAGATCGCCGGCGGAGAACTTCCAGTTCTTTGTCTTGTCCTCCACCCGCTCCACCAGCCGGTCGCGCTGCTCCTCGCGCGACACGTGCAAGAAGAACTTGAGGATGACGACACCGTTCTCGGTCAGAGCCCTCTCGAATTCGTTGATCTGGTCGTAGCGCTTCGACCACACCGCCTGCGGCACCAGCTTGTGCACCCGCACGACCAACACGTCCTCGTAGTGCGATCGGTTGAAGATTCCAATCATCCCCTTCTCGGGGATCGCATTGTGGATGCGCCACAGGTAGTCGTGGGCGAGCTCCGCCGACGTCGGAGCCTTGAACGAAGTGATCCGCACGCCCTGCGGATTGCATGCACCGAAAACCGTCCGAATCACGCCATCCTTCCCCGACGCGTCGCGGCCCTGGAGGACGATAAGGAGAGCCCGCTTCGAGTCGGCGTAGAAAATCTGCTGAAGCTCACCGAGACGGTCGAGCTGCTTTTCGAGCTTTTCCTCCAGCTCGGTGCCCGTGGGCAGATCTTTTGGAGGCGAGGCGGCGGCATCCGAGAGACTCAGCGGCCCGCGTTGGGACACCGGCTTGAGGAGATCGCGCATCAGAGCTCCAGCCTCAGCTGCAGAAGGGACATTCCGTCCCGGTAATAGTCCTCTATCCGCGATTCCTGCCTGAATCCGCATCCCCAGAGCACAGCGCGGTACTCGGAAATCGCGGGATCACTCGGCAGCTCGGCGATCATCAGCCGCCCACCCGCTGCGCGGACGTCTTCACGGATGTAGCGCGCAATGCCGGATCCCAATCCCTTTCCCCGCACGTCGGGCGCGATGACGATCGCGTCTATCGTGGCGGTACCCTCCGTGCCGGTGATGAATCCGTATACACCCAGCCCAACGATGTCATCGCCATCCGAGACGCAGATCGCCCGCCGCTCGCGCCCGTCACCGCGCGCGGCTTCCTCGAGCATTTCCGGAATGGGCTCAAGCCATTCGTTCGATTTGGCTTCGCTCTCGACGAGCCTGATCGCCGCAGGGAGATCGGCCGGCTGGAGGGGCCGGATGGGTCTCGCCGCATCAGCCATCACCGGTCCACTCTCGCTACCTATATATGTATGGACCGGCCCAGAACGCCGAGGGCTGCTTCCTTTACCGCTTCGGAGAGCGTCGGGTGGGAGTGGACAGTGATCCCCAGGTCCTCTGATGACCCGCGGTACTCGAAAGCCAGGACGATCTCCTGAATCAGGTCCGATGCATTGGCGCCGATGATGTGCGCACCCAGCAGCTCGTCTGTCTTCGCGTCTGCGATGAACTTCACGAATCCATCCTTTTCGGCAATCGTCCGTGCTCGCGCATTGGCCGAGAATGGGAACTTCCCGGTCCGGTACTCTCGGCCCGATTCCTTTACCTCGTGCTCGGCCAGTCCGACCGTTGCGATCTCCGGCCATGTATAGACGACTGACGGCATCGACTTGTAGTCCATGCGGGCCGGGTGACCGGCGATCACTTCCGCGGCTACGACTCCTTCCTCCTCTGCCTTGTGGGCGAGGAGCTTTCCTCCGACGGCATCGCCGATTGCGAACACGTTGGGGAGATTGGTCCGCATCTGCGAATCCACCGCGATCTCACCGCGCGTTCCGAGTGTGAGTCCTAGCGCAGCCGCATCGATTCCGGTGAGAGATGGCCTGCGTCCCACTGAAACCAGAACGTGGTCCGCCTCGAGCTTTTCCGACGTGCCATCCTTGTCTATCTCGACGACGACGCGATTACCCTCAGTCTTTCCGCCGGTGACCTTCGTCGATGTGCGGATGTCGAGTCCCTGCCTGCGGAATATCCGCTCTGCCTCCTTGATCACATCCTGATCATTACCGGGAAGGATCGTCGGCAACAGCTCGATCACCGTGACCTTCGTTCCTAGGCGTCGCCACACGGATCCGAGCTCGAGTCCGATGATTCCACCGCCGATCACGATGAGGCGCTCGGGCACACTCGGAATCTTGAGAGCGCCGACGTTCGACAGAATTCGCTCCTCATCGAACGGCAGAAACCGAAGCTCTATCGGAACCGAGCCGGTCGCGATGATCACGTTTTTGGCCTGATACGTCGTTATGGCGCCGTCGTCGGCCGCGATCTCGACGACATTCCCGGGCTTGAGCGTCCCGCGCCCCTTGGCCCAGGTGATCTTGAACTTCCTGAAGAGGAACTCGATTCCCTTGGTATTCTGCGCGACAACGTCGTCCTTGCGCTTGAGCATTGTCGCGAGGTCGAGCGTCACGTCAGCGATCTTCACTCCGTGCTGGGCAGAGTGCAGTCGTGCCCACTCGTAGTGTTCCGAGGATGTCAGCAGCGCCTTGGATGGAATGCAGCCGACATTGACGCAGGTGCCGCCGAGTGTGCGGTCCATCTCGACGCAGACGGTCTGGAGTCCGAGCTGCGCGGCGCGGATGGCGGCAACGTAACCGCCCGGTCCGCCGCCGATGACGACTACGTCTGAGTCGTTGGTCAGGATACGAGCATCGCGGCGGGATCCTCGATCAGCTCCTTGATGCGAACGAGGAACAGCACCGCCTGCTGGCCGTCTACGATGCGGTGATCGTACGACAGTGCGACATACATCATCGGCCTGATCTCCACGCGTCCGTCAATCGCGACCGGGCGGTCCTGAGTCTTGTGGAGGCCGAGGATCCCCACCTGCGGGTAGTTGATGATCGGCGTTGATACGAGCGAGCCGAATACGCCGCCATTCGTGATGGTGAACGTCCCGCCTGTGAGATCGTCCATGGTCAGCTTGCCTTCTCTCGCGCGCTTGGCGACGGCGACGATGTCGCGGGTAAGCTCGATCGTTCCCTTTCGGTGCGCGTCCTTGACGTTCGGCACGACGAGTCCGGCGTCCGACGCGACGGCGATCCCCATGTTGACGTAATGCTTGTAGATGATGCTGTCGCCATCTATCTGCGCGTTCACGACAGGGAAATTCTCGAGCGCCATGCAAGTTGCTTTCACGAAGAACGGCATGAAGGTGAGCTTGACGCCGTGCTCCTTCTCGACGCGCTCTTTCATCCGGTCGCGCAGCGCGTTCACCGCCGACATGTCGATCTCGTTGAACGTCGTGAGGTGCGCCGTTGCGTGCTGTGACTGGAGAAGATTCTCGGCGATCCGTTTGCGACGGGTCGACATTTTCTCGCGCGTCTCGCGCTGCGTTGCGTCACCGTTGTCGCTGGCGAACTGGAATGCGGGCGCAGCAGCCGGTGCCGGCGTGACACCCGGTGCTGCTCGCTCGGCGACCGCGCCGAGAACATCCGGCTTGCTCACGACTCCGCCGCGGCCAGTTCCCGCTACCGCCGCGACATCTACTGCGGCTTCGGCCGCGACCCGCCGTGCCGCCGGCGACGACTTCACCTCTGTACTCGGAGCCGCAGTGGTCGAGCTGGCCGCTGCCACCTTTCGTTCGCTGTCGGCTGCCGGCTTTTGTTGTGTGGGTACCTGTGTCGGCGCTTCGGTCTTCGCCTCTACAGCCGCTTCGTCAAATTCTCCAAGCACCTCTCCTACTTTGACGACATCCCCTTCATTCTTCGCGCGACTGACCAACTTCCCCGCTCGGGGCGCGGGAACTTCCACTGTGATCTTGTCGGTCTCCAGCTCAACCAGTGTCTCACCGCTGGTGGCTGTTTCTCCTTCCTTTTTCAGCCAGCGGGAAACGGTCGCTTCGACGATCGACTCGCCAAGCGGCGGGACCTTGAGGGATTGCATTGGTGTCGGAGCGAAATGAGTTGAATCCGCGTATCTTCGACTGCCTCGCGCTCGCCAACGCGACGCGAGTCTCAATATAACGCTCGAGGTTTTCGGTGCGAGCACTCACCATCTCAGCGCACGGCTCGCTCGAGCAGCTCCAGTTCCGCGACGACATCCGCGTGCCCGACGTTCCGCCCGGACACGTACGCGTCCGCATTCGTACCGCGGCGCTCAACCATCTCGATCTGTTCGTCATAAAAGGGCTTTCAGGTATCGAAACCCCGAAGCCCTGGGTGATGGGAGCCGACGGAGCGGGCGAGATCGACGCACTCGGCGAAGGAGTGGATGCGGCCGACAGCCCGAAAGTTGGCGATCGCGTCGTCATCAATCCCGGTTTGAGCGATGGCACCTGCGAGTACTGCCGCGCCGGCGAGCAGTCCCTCTGTGTCCGCTTCGGGATACTCGGCGAGCACAAGCCGGGAACGTTCGCAGAGTATGTCGTGGTTCCGGCGCGAAACGTTGCGAGTGTGCCGAGCGCGATTCCAATCGAGCAGGCAGCGGCGTTCACGCTTGTTACGATGACCGCCTGGCGGATGCTCGTGACGCGAGCCGCCGTTACTCCGGATGACGATGTTCTCATCTGGGGAATCGGCGGAGGAGTGGCACTAGCCGCGATGCGCATCGCGAAGCAGATCGGCGCGCGCGTCTGGGTGACGTCGAGCAGCGACGAAAAACTCGACCGCGCCCGCGTACTCGGCGCCGACGAGACGCTCAACCACAGCACCATGCAGGTCGGAAAGGAAATCCGCGCTCGCACGGGCAAACGCGGCGTGTCCGTCGTCATCGACAGCGTCGGAAGCGCTACATGGTCGCAGTCCCTGGTCGCGCTCGGCCGCCGCGGCCGACTAGTGACCTGCGGAGGAACTTCGGGTCCAATGGTCGAGACCGATGTACGCCGGCTATACTGGAACCAGTGGTCGCTCATGGGCTCGACAATGGGCAATGACGTCGAATTCGCGGCCGTCGTCGACGAGCTCCGCGCGGGCCGGCTCCTTCCTGTGATTGACTCCATCCATGACCTGACCCACGGGCGCGAAGCTTTCGAGCGACTTGCAACAGGCAAGCAATTCGGAAAAGTCGTGATCCGTGTCTCCGGAGCCGCCGAATTACCGGCCGACGCCGGAGTTGAGAGGGACGCCGTCGAAGAGCGCGCGCAGGCCGCATGACCGGGACCGCCCAGTACGAACAATCGGAGATCGGCCAGGTGAAGGATGAGTTCACGGCAAGCGGGACCGCTCAGTGCCCTCGGTGCCGAGTCGCCATGACTCGGCGCGAAATCGGAGGCGGATCGTTCGGCCTTGGATACGCCAGGCGTCGCGAATGGTTGATCTGTCCCAGCTGTCACAGAAGCGCCATCTTCGACGTACGGAGGGGCACGCGTAACTAGAGCGGCCAATGACCGTCAACGCTATTGTTATGGCACTCCCGACCTTGCCAGAGAATCCCGTGGATACCGTCGACCTGAGCTTCTCCGACCGATTGCAGGAGAGCTTCGCCCAGCTCTACCGGTACGTGCCCGCGTTGTTCGGGGCGCTGGTCATTCTCTTCGCCGGGTATCTGCTGGCGCGTTTGTTCGAGAAGGCCACCGAGCGGCTTCTCCGTCGCATCCATTTCAATAGGCTGCTCGAGCGTGGCGGAGTGATGGATGCCGTCGAGCGCGCAGGCTCGCATGTAAATCCGACCCGCATCGCCGCCAGTCTGGTCTTCTGGTTCGTGATGTTCACGGTGATGCTCGTCGCCGCGAACGCACTCGGCCTACAGTCACTGGCCAACGTGTTCTCCGAGCTGGTGAGCTACATCCCGAGCGTCATCGCCGCGATCGTCATAATCATTGTCGGCAGCGTCCTCGGTGGGTTCGTCGGCGGTCTCATCATGGCCTCCGCCGGCGGACTGCATGGCGGTCCGACTCTCGCCCGGGTTGGAAAGGGCGGCGTCATCATGCTCGCGATCTTCATGGCTCTCCAGGAGCTGGGCGTCGCGAGCGAGATCGTCACAACGGCGTTCGCGCTTCTCTTCGGCGCGATCGCGCTCGCCCTCGGTCTTGCCTTCGGCTTGGGGAATCGCGACTTGGCGGGAGAGATCACGCGCGAGTGGTACGAGCGTTATCGCGCCGAGAAGGAAGCAATCGACCGGGATCATGCGCAGCTTGACCTCGAGGACGAAGCCGAAGCCGCGCGCTACGAGGGCCCGACGCACTAGCGCCCACGAGGTCAGAGCGGCTCGGCCCGCCGTGACCTTCGAATCACATGCAACGTCTGTTTGGTACGCTGCCGCCGGGAAACCGGGGGCGGCTCTGCTCGCGCCGTACCTGAACCCCGCTATGAATTCACCGAGAGACGTAGTGCCAAGGGTATCTACGGAATTCCCCGTTCGCGGTAACCGGCCCCAGTTCGTGGGTCTGACGCGTCGGTTGTTCCTTACCGCAACGCTGGCACTCGTCGCGATCGCGCTGACGATCATCGCGTTGGAGATAGCGAACCAGCGCACTGCGGTGTGGCTGCGCCCGACACGCTCTGCCGCGACGGTTTCGCCCACGCAAGAGCCGGCGCATCAGATAACGCTTCGATCCGCGGACGACGCTCGTTACGAGCAACGGCTCAGGCAGAGGCAGTGGAGCGAAGTTGTCGCCGTGATATCGGTGCTCGCCGAGATCGTCGTTCTCCTCCTCGTGCTGGAGGACCTGAAGCGACGGATTCTCGGACAGGCCAAGCTCGTTTACGATCAGCAACGTGCGCTCGAGAGTCAGGCAAATCGGCTTCAGGATCAGGCGATGGAGCTCGAGCTGTCCAACCAGGAGCTACTGGAAGCTCTCGCGGTGAATCAGCGGGAGCGCCGTGCGGCCGAGGAGTCAGCAGCCGAGCAGAACGCGCTCTTCGCCGCGATGACAGATGTGATTCTGGTACTCGGCTGTGACGGACAGTACCTGAAGATTGCGCCGACGACGCAGCCGCCGCTGTACGCACCGGCTAAGGATCTTCTTGGACGAAAGATTCCGGACGTTTGGCCCCCCGATGCCGCAAAGGTCGCAATGGACGCAATCGCGGCAGCATTGTCGAGCCGGAAACGAATCGACGTCGAATACGATCTCGCCATTCAAGGGCGACCACTGCGGTTTGCGGCTAGTGTGACCGGACTCGGTGACGACAGGGTTCTGTGGGTTGCGCGAGACATAACTTCAGGAACGATGGCAGCGGAGGCCCTTCGCGAGAGCGAGCTGCGGTTCCGCAGCCTGGTGGAGAATTCGCCTCAGGGAATCGCGCTGCATTCCGAAGGCCGGTTGGTGTACGTGAACGCCGCAGCGGGAATGTTCCTCGGAGTCGATGCTCCTGACATCCTTCGCGGCGAAATGATTCTCGACTTCGTCGAGCCGGGCACGCGCGAGCGCCTCGCCGAGTGTTTCACTACTCTCCAGAAAGAAGCCGGCAAGGCGCTCACCCGGCAGTGTCAGTTCATGCGGCGCGATGACGGCGCCGTTCTCGACGTCGAAGTGACGTCGGTGTCCGTGCAGCACGGTGGGCAGGCGCGCATCCTGTCGCTGATGAATGACGTCACGGAGCGGAGGGCGCTGGAGGCGCAGCTCGCCCATCAGGCGTTCCATGATCCCCTCACCAACCTCGCCAATCGTGCTCTCTTCCGCGATCGTGTCGAACACGCCGCGCAGCGCGCGGCGCGGGCGCTGCAGCCGCCGGTCGTGTTGTTCATCGATCTCGACAACTTCAAGAGCGTGAACGACGGACTCGGACATGCGGCTGGAGACCGTCTGTTGATCGAGGTTGCAGCGCGACTTTCGAGCTGTCTGAGATCGGCTGACACGGTCGCGCGCCTTGGCGGCGATGAATTCGCGGTGCTGCTGGAGGACATTCCTACCGCGAAGGATGCGGATGCTGCGGTCGAGCGGATCCTCGACGCGTTTGCGCGACCGTTCTCGATTCAGGGCACCGACCTGGTTGCTACCGCAAGTATCGGCATTGCGACTGCGTCGGCGCACGAGACTGCTGACGACGTGCTCCGCAATGCGGACCTCGCCCTGTATCGAGCGAAGGGAGCGGGGAAGGCGCAGGCGGCCGCGTTCGAGCCGGCGATGCACACCGCTGCGCGAACCCGCCTTGAGGTCGAGACACAGCTTCGTCGGGCAATCGAGGGAGATCCGACGGCCGGACGTCTTATACTGCACTATCAGCCGCTCCTTGTGATGGCTACGGGCGAGCTCGCCGGCTTCGAGGCGCTCGTGCGCTGGCAGCACAACTGGAAGGGACTGCTCCGCCCGCTCGACTTCATTTCACTCGCCGAGGAGACGGGTCTCATCGTCCCGTTGGGTCGGTGGGTATTGACTGAGGCGTGCAGTCAGATGTCGGTATGGGACCATAAGCTCCGGCGGAGTCCCTATCCCACGCCGAAGCCGCTGGGGGTCAGCGTCAATCTTTCGGGGCGTCACCTCGCGCAGCCCGAGGTCGTTCAGGATGTAGCAAACGCTCTCGCGATCTCCAGGCTCGAGCCCGATCGGCTGGTGCTCGAGATGACTGAGAGCATGCTGGTGCACGACAATCGCGCGACCCTCGAGCGTTTGCAGTCGTTACGAGCACTCGGAGTTGGGCTGTCGATCGACGATTTCGGCACCGGCTATTCGTCGCTTGCGTACCTGGGGAGCTTTCCGGTGGACAGCCTCAAGATGGATCGCTCGTTCATCGCTGGAATTGGTGGCGACAGTGGATCGCTGCTCGCCGAAGCCGTGCTCGTGCTGGGAAGAACGCTCGGGCTACGCGTGGTGGCGGAGGGTATCGAGACTGAGGAGCAGTGGGATCACCTGCGCGCGCTCGGATGCGATCTGGGACAGGGGTTCCTGCTCGCGAAGCCGCTGCCGGCGGATGAAGTGGAAGAAGCGCTCATTGGTGGAAAGGCAGTTCCGGGCCGGGCGAGCCCGTGGGCTCCGGCCGACCGATCGCTGCACCTCGTGCAGGCGGCCGGCTAGCGGTCACAGCGTCGGTGCTTGTCGCCGGCCGAGCGGAATCCTGTGCGGGTTCCTATTGTTAGGAGTGTTGTTCTAGCGGACACTCGACCGGAAGAGAACACTGGGAATCAGCACGGCTCTGCGCCAAACGATTTGGGCGCGTAACGCATTTCTTATCGCCGCGGTCATTGCCGCGGCGTCTTGCGATTCTCCCACGGGTCCCGGGCAGCGTCAGCCCGATGATCTGTCGGGAGCGTGGATCGTCGCAGCGCCGGCGAGTGTCGACATCGATCCAACGAGGCTCGCTGAAGCGTACAGCAGTGCGCGGGCGATGTCGGGGATGCGGAGTCTTCTCATTGTGCGACGGGGAAAGCTCGTTGGAGAGGAGTACTTCAACGGGAATCGCGTGGACTCGCTCAATCATCTGCGATCGGCAACGAAAAGCGTGACGGCGCTTCTCGTTGGCATCGCAGTCAGGAAGGGATCGATCCGAAGCACGGCGCAGACACTTCCCGATGTGATTCCGCCGTCCGTGGCGACAATTCCGGCGGACAAGCGGGCAATCACCGTGAAGAATCTGTTGACGATGACCGCGGGATTCGAGTGGAATGAGTCGCAGAGCGTTACCGAGTACAACAACTGGGTGCTCGCGCCGGATCAGATCAATTACGTGCTCGAGCGTCCTCTATCCGATGTGCCCGGCTCGAGATTCAACTACAACTCCGGCGCGACACATCTCCTGTCGCCGATATTGGCTGAGGCGAGCGGGAAATCCACGCGCGCATTTGCGCAGGAGAATCTCTTCACGCCGCTCGGCATCAGCGATCTGACGTGGGAGACTGACAAGCGGGGATATCAGAACGGTGCCGCGGGTCTAGCGCTGAGGCCTCGCGATCTGGCGAAGATCGGCGCGCTGATTCTTCAGGAGGGTTACTCGGGAACGACGGAGCTCGTGCCATCGGACTGGATTCGTGAGATGACGACGGCCAAGTCGCATGGTGTGTGGCTGTATGGCGCGATGGGTCAGCTGGACTATGGGGATCTGATCTGGATCGGGAAGGTTCGCGGGAGTGATGCGTATCTCTGCGAGGGTTACGGCGGTCAGGTGTTGCTGGTGGTTCCCTCGCTCGATCTGGTAATTGTCGCGACGACCACCTGGCAGAGCCTTGGGTATGGTGCGTCGTCGCAGGCG
>WNGF01000275.1_pt1 | contig 71328 bp, 67 predicted proteins | sample 5400641 | NCBI WGS metagenome assembly WNGF01 (sample SAMN13153371, study PRJNA577476) | soil metagenome | isolation source: 80 cm soil or saprolite under grassland replicate 2 | place: USA:California | collected 2016-06-15
GGCCTTCATCACCCACGCGGCATGGCTGGATCAGGCTTGCGCCCATTGTCCAATATTCCCCACTGCTGCCTCCCGTAGGAGTCTGGGCCGTGTCTCAGTCCCAGTGAGGCTGATCATCCTCTCAGACCAGCTACTGATCGTCGCCTTGGTGGGCCATTACCCCACCAACTAGCTAATCAGACGCGGGCCGATCCTTCGGCGATAAATCTTTCCCCGTAAGGGCTTATCCGGTATTAGCCCAAGTTTCCCTGGGTTGTTCCGAACCAAAGGGTACGTTCCCACGTGTTACTCTCCCGTCTGCCGCTCCCGGGTTGCCCCGGGCGCTCGACTTGCATGTGTTAGGCCTGCCGCCAGCGTTCGCTCTGAGCCAGGATCAAACTCTCAAGTTGGATGAGAACTTTTCCCGGCAGATCACAACGTTTGACGAGGTCCCACTCCTGTCGGCACGCGTAGGGCCTGTGCGCGATTTGCACCGCACACACGCCTGCCGCTGCACGACAAGGGTGTTGACCTGAAACGTCGACCGCCGAAGTCTCGTCCGGCCGCTCCCTCCTCGAAGACACGTCGCTCCGATCGGGGAGGCGGCCCGCAGGGACTCCGCCGTCCACGTTTCTCTTTCTTCCTATTCACCTGTCAAACAGCCCGGGACCAGGGCGGTCCCCGCCCTCCGGTAAGCCGGAGAGCCGTCGAAGTCTCGGGCCTCCGATCGGGATCGGAAGCCTAGTCACCGAATATCAGTGAGGAGCTTCGAAGACGCGCCGTCGCACCGAGGCGGCGGCGTGCCGAATTAGCGATTATATATGGGTCCGAGCGCGCAAATGTCAACTCCCGGGCGGGGCTAAAATCCACCCTCCCGGTGCAAGCCGGCAACAGCCATCTTCTTAAACAATATAGGGGGGTTAGCAGGCGGGGAAAGGCCTGCCCACGCCGTACTGCGGCCACATTCCTCCGTCCCTCTTGGTGCAGTGGGAGGTGTCACTTCGGGGGGAATTGCGCCGACGTCCCATCGTCTGTGACGTACGGCGTTACCCATCGATTAGGCCGGAAGAGCTAGGACACGGTCGTTGACGGACCGTGAAGGCGGCGTCGCGCGCCGTGCTTCAAGTCAACGCCGTCGTCCCGGTCGCGTTTGACACCTTGGGTGTTGCGGTAAACCGCCCGCGGGCGTGGGGGATGTCGGGCTTGGAGCAGGGCAGGAGACACGCGGCGCTGCGTTCGACCTTGGAGGCCGAGCACATCGATCTCGGCAACGAGCCGCCATTGTCGGTCGACGGAGAGAGCAGCGGCTTGGTGGACCGCCGCCGCGTTTCCGTGCAGTGGCTCAGCGGCGTCATTCTCACCGGTCTTTGCGGCGCGGCCCTTATGAGCGGGGCGGTTTTTGCAGCCCTCGACGGGGAGACCAACTTCGCCACCGTGCCGGAACGCGTGGAGGGAGCGTTGCGCAGCGCCGTGACCGGCATCGTCGAGCGCGTGGCCACCCGCAAGGCCGATCGCTTGCCGCCGCCCGGCGAGGCCAATGCCGCGCGCCAGGTCATTCGTGTGTCCACGACCAGCCGCGGCAGCGGGAATCGCGAGATTATGCGCGTGCGTCCCTTCGTCCGCGTGGCGGGCAATCTGTCGCTCTCGGTATCCGAACTCTCCGCCAACATTCCTGCGTTCAATGCGCAGAAGATGGCCGCCCGGTCCGAGGGACTTCCGGTGAGCGCGCAGGACGCCGCTGGCGCCGAGCCCGACGCGGAGGTCTCGTTCATAACCCGCGATCTCAATACCGCCTTGCCGCGGGCGAAGATTGCAGCGGTGGCCTCGCTCGACGAGGTGCTCGCGCGGGTGCGCGAGGCGGCGAGCTGGGACGGAAATCTTGCGCAAAAGCCGGCTCTGCTCGCAAGCGCGCTTCCCACGACGCTGGCAGCTTATGCCCCCGAGCGGCACGGCGATCCGTATGCTGGTTTCGAACCGCGGATCGTGCCGGAAAACGTCAGCCTCCTGCCCAAGACCACGGCGCAGGTGACCGGCGGCAATGCCTGGACCGAACGCGCGATCGTGCTCAAGAAGGGTGATTCCGTCTCCGCGTTCCTGCGCGAGCTGGGTGCGACGGCAGACGAGATCAAAGCGATTACTGCGGCGTTTGGGGGCCGCGGAAAAGACAGCAGCCCGCGCGACGGCTATAAGCTGCGCGTTCTGCTCGCGCCCGCGAGCGACGGCATACGGCTGCGACCCGTGCGCGTCATCATCGCCACCGATACAGCAGTCGAGGCCATGGTCGCATGGTCGGAGCTGGGCAAATACGTTGCCGTCGACGTGCGCCGCGCCAACAGCGTGGCATCCTCGAGCAACGACGACGATGACGACGGCAAGGGAGTTCGGCTCTATCAGAGCATCTACGAGACCGCGTTACGCAATCACGTGCCGCGCCCGGTCATCGACGAGTACGTCCGCATCTATTCCTACGATGTCGATTTCCAGCGCAAGGTGCAGCCGGGCGATTCTTTCGAAATCCTGTACGCCGGCGAGGACGAAAATCCCAGCGACAACGGCAAGGGAGACGTATTGTTCGCCTTGCTGACCACTGGCGGGGAGACGAGAAAATTCTACCGCTACCAAACGAGCGACGATAACGTCGTCGACTACTACGACGAGACCGGAAAAAGTGCGAAGAAGTTCCTGGTCCGCAAGCCCGTCTCGGACGGCAACATAACGTCCGGCTTCGGCGGCCGTAACCATCCCCTGCTCGGCTACGATAAGATGCACACAGGCGTCGACTGGGCCTCGTCGACGGGAACGCCGGTGTTCGCCGCAGGCAACGGCATCATCGATAAGATCGGTTGGGAAGGCGGCTACGGCAAATACATCCGCGTTCGGCACGCCAACGGTTACGAGTCCGCCTATGGCCACATGTCGGCTTTCGCCCGCGGCATGGAGGCCGGCAAGAAGGTCCGCCAGGGACAGGTGATCGGCTATGTCGGCTCGACCGGCTTGTCGACCGGGGCGCACCTGCATTACGAGATTCTGATCAACGGCCGCTTCGTCGATCCGATGAGGATCAAGCTGCCGCGCGGCCGCGTGTTGGAGGGCGCGCCGCTTGCAGGCTTCGACCAGGAACGCACGCGGCTCGACGCCATGATGACCCGCGCCACGCCTTCGCGTTATGCGCACACCCGCTGACCGCGGGCGGCCGTCGTAGCTCCGTTTCGTCTCCCGGTCAGGCCGCCGCTGCGAGCTTGCCGTTGAAGGTGAGCCCCTGCTTGCCCGCCGATATGACGACCTTCTCGCCGTCCTTGATTTGGCCGGACAGGATCAATTCGGCGAGCGGGTCCTGTATCGACTTCTGGATCACGCGTTTGAGCGGACGCGCCCCGTAGGCGGGATCGTAGCCCTTTTCCGCGAGCCACTCGCGTGCCGAAGGTTCGAGGACAATCGAAATCTTGCGGTCTTCGAGCAGCCGTGCCAGTCGCGCCATCTGGATATCGACGATTTTCGTCATCTCGCTGCGCTTGAGCCTGTGGAACAGGATGATCTCGTCGATGCGGTTGAGGAATTCAGGGCGGAAATTCGCCCGCACCACCGCCATGACCTGATCGCGCACGGCATCGGTGTCCTGCCCCTCCGGCTGGTTCGCCAGATATTCGGAGCCGAGATTCGAGGTCATCACGATGAGCGTGTTGCGGAAGTCGACGGTGTGACCTTGCCCATCGGTGAGACGGCCGTCGTCGAGCACCTGCAGGAGCACGTTGAATACGTCCGGGTGTGCTTTCTCGATCTCGTCGAACAGCACCACCTGATAAGGCCGCCGCCGCACCGCCTCAGTGAGCGCGCCGCCTTCCTCATAACCGACATAACCCGGCGGTGCGCCAATCAGCCGAGCGACCGAATGTTTCTCCATGTATTCCGACATGTCGATGCGAATCATCGCAGTCTCGTCATCGAACAGGTATTCGGCCAATGCCTTGGTCAGCTCGGTTTTGCCGACTCCGGTCGGGCCCAAGAACATGAAGGAGCCGATCGGCCGGTGCGGATCCTGCAGGCCGGCGCGCGCGCGGCGCACCGCGGTGGACACCGCCTTGACCGCTTCCGCCTGGCCGATGACGCGCTTGCTGAGCTGCTCTTCCATGCGCAGCAGCTTCTCTTTCTCGCCTTCCAGCATCTTCTCGACCGGTACGCCGGTCCAGCGTGAGACCACTTGCGCGACATGGTCGGCGGTCACCGCCTCCTCGACCATGGCCCCCTTGCCCTCCGCCGCCTCGATGCTCTTGAGCTTCTTCTCGATTTCCGGAATGCGACCGTAGGCAAGCTCGCCGGCGCGCTGGTATTCTCCTTTGCGCTGCGCGTTCGCGAGCTCGGTCCGCAAATGGTCGAGCTCGGTCTTGAGCTTTTGCGCGTCGGAGAGCTTCTCTTTCTCTGCCTTCCACCGCGCGGTGAGATCGGCGGACTGCTTTTCAAGCGCGGCCAACTCCTTCTCGAGCCGCTTGAGCCGCTCCTTCGAGCCTGGATCGGCTTCCTTCCTGAGCGCCTCCTGTTCGATCTTGAGCCGCACGATCTCGCGGTCGATCGAATCGAGTTCCTCCGGCTTGGAATCGACCTGCATCTTGAGGCGCGCGGCAGCCTCATCGATCAGGTCGATGGCCTTGTCCGGAAGATAGCGGTCGGTGATGTAGCGATGCGAGAGCGTGGCCGCCGCAACGAGCGCCGAGTCGGTGATGCGAACCCCATGGTGCTGCTCGTATCTGTCCTTGAGCCCGCGCAGGATCGAGATCGTGTCCTCGACGCTCGGCTCGTTCACATAGACCGGCTGGAAACGCCGGGCGAGGGCCGCGTCTTTCTCGACGTGCTTCTTGTATTCGTCGAGAGTGGTTGCGCCGACACAATGCAGCTCGCCGCGCGCGAGCGCCGGCTTGAGCAGGTTGGACGCATCCATGGCGCCATCCGCTTTGCCGGCACCGACGAGCGTGTGCATCTCGTCGATGAACAGAATGATGCCGCCATGCGACGAGATCACCTCCTGCAGAACGGCTTTCAGCCGCTCCTCGAACTCGCCGCGATATTTCGCGCCTGCAATCAATGCGCCCAAATCGAGCGCCAGCAGTTTCTTGTCCTGCAGGCTTTCCGGCACATCGCCGCTGACGATGCGCTGGGCGAGGCCTTCCACGATCGCGGTCTTGCCGACGCCGGGTTCGCCGATCAACACCGGATTATTCTTGGTGCGTCGGGAGAGTACCTGGATCGTGCGTCGAATCTCCTCGTCGCGGCCGATCACCGGATCGATCTTGCCCTCGCGCGCAGCCTGGGTGAGATCACGGGCGTATTTTTTCAGCGCGTCGTAGGCGCTTTCGGCCGAGCTCGTGTCGGCCGTGCGGCCCTGTCGCAACGCGTTGATCGCCGCGTTGAGGTTCTGCGGCGTGACGCCGACGCGGGCCAAAATCCGCCCCGCCTCGCTGTCCTTCTCGAGCGCGAGCGCAAGCAGGAGCCGCTCGACGGTGACGTAGCTGTCGCCTGCCTTCTCCGCGACTTTCTGCGCTTGATCGAAAACCCGCGCCAACGCCGGCGCCAGGTACACCTGACCGCCGCCGCCGCCCGATACCTTGGGAAGCTTGGCGAGCGCCGCCTCCACGGCCGAAAGCGCCTCGCGCGATCGGCCGCCCGCGCGCTCGATCAAACCGCTGGCCAAACCCTCGGGGTCGTCGAGCAGAACCTTCAACAGGTGCTCGGGCGTGAATTGCTGGTGGCCCTCGCGCAGAGCCAGCGACTGGGCAGATTGGACAAACCCCTGGGCGCGGTCGGTATACTTCTCGAAATCCATTGCAACTCCTCGGCCTGCCGCTCGCGCCTGCGGCGCGAGAGGGCTCTCCACCGTCACTGACCTAAGCGAAATACCTGCGCGCGATCAATCGACCGAGCCCCGAATGACGATCCTAAATCGGTATGTGGGAAGCGGCCGTTTGCGGCGAAAGAGCCCGCGGGTAATTTTCGGACGCCGGCTAGGCAGGCAGCGGTTCAGCAGCTAACAACGAAGCCATGACCGATGCACATCCAAAAATCCACGCCGTCTACCGCTATCCGATCAAGGGGCTTTCGCCGGAGTCCCTCGCATCCACACGGCTTGCGGTCGAGGAAACCTTGCCGGCCGATCGCCTCTACGCCATCGAGAACGGGCCATCCGGCTTCGACCCCGCCGCACCCCGTCATCAACCCAAGCAGCGCTACCTCATGTTGATGCGCAACGAGCGGCTGGCTCGGCTGCGCACTCGTTTCCACGACACGAGCCATACTCTCGTTATCGAGACGGAAGGCCGCGAGGCCGCGCGCGGCAATCTGCGCACGTCCGAAGGCCGTGCGGAAATTGAGCGGTTCTTCGCGGTCTTCTGCGCCGATGAGTTGCGGGGTGCGCCCAAGGTGCTGCACGCACCGGGCTTCAGCTTCTCCGACGTGGCGCGCAAGGTCGTCTCGATCATCAACCTGGCCTCGGTCGCCGCCGTCGAAGGCGTGGTCGGCGGGCCCGTCGATCCGCTGCGCTTCCGCGGCAATGTCTACGTGAGCGGCTGGCCGGCATGGCGCGAATTCGATCTCGTAGGGCAGGAGATCACGGTCGGCAGGCGCGCGCGGCTCAGAGTCATCAAGCGCATCGTGCGCTGTGCGGCGACCAACGTCGATCCGGATACCGGCATCCGCGATCTCTCGATCCCCGACACACTCATGCGCAGCTTCGGCCATGCCGACTGCGGCGTTTATGCCGAGGTGGTGGAGGCGGGGGAGATTGCCGTCGGAGACGAACTGGACCTCTGAGCCTCTAAGAGCACCGGCGAGCCCGCGCGGCTGCGAGCGGTTACCGTGCCGCTCCGGAGAGCGCGGCGGCGCTCCTGTCGCGCCGGCTCAGCAAGAACACGCCCTGTTCGCCGAGCAAGTTCCAGGTCCACCACGGCGCGTTGAAGCGCAGCGCCCGTCCCCACGCATCGAGGGCCACGGATTTTTCCATCCTCGCCCCCACGACATGGCAGAGCTCGCGGAAATCCTTGATACTGCAGAAATGAATGTTGGGCGACTCCCACCACGCATACGGCAGATTATCCGTGCGCGGCATGTGTCCGCCGAGCAGGATTTGCAGGCGGATTCTCCAATGACCGAAGTTGGGAAACGAGACGATGCCATGGCGGCCGATGCGTAACATGTGCTCGAGCACGATGCGCGGCTGCCGGGTGGCCTGCAGCGTCTGCGAGAGCACGACATAATCGAAAGCGTCGTCGGGGTAATCGGCGAGGTCGGTATCGGCGTCGCCCTGGATCACCGCGAGCCCTTTTGCCACGCATTCGTTGACCCCCTCCCGGGACAACTCGATGCCGCGCCCGTCGACGCCGCGCGTCTCCGCGAGCAGCCGCAGCAATTCGCCGTCGCCGCAACCGACGTCGAGGACTTTGGCGCCGGGCGCAACCATCTCGGCAACCGCCAGCAGATCGACGCGGGCGCCGCCGTGCGTGCGTGCGGCCTCCGCCATGGTCAAATCGTGCTTGAGGCGCATCAGCATGGTCATCCCCGCGCGGGTGGAAGGCCGCGCGCCTTGGCCGCACCTTCGAGAAACCCGCGCACGATGTCGAACAGCTCCGGCTCCTCGAGCAGGAAAGCGTCGTGACCCTTGTCGGTCACGACCTCGGCAAAGGACACGCGCGCGCCGCCGGCGTTGAGCGCGTGCACGATGGCGCGCGAGTCCGAGGTAGGAAAGAGCCAGTCCGACGTAAAGGAGATCACGCAAAACCGCGTCGGTGTGCCCTTGAACGCGTTGGCGAGCACACCGCCGTAATCTGCCGCGAGATCAAAATAGTCCATTGCGCGGGTCAGGTAGAGGTAGGAATTGGCATCGAAACGCTCGACGAAACTAATGCCCTGGTGGCGCAGATAACTCTCCACTTGAAAGTCAGCGTCGAAGGAGAACGTCGGATTGTCACGGTCTTGGAATCGACGACCGAACTTGCGGTGCAAGGCCGCGTCGGAGAGATATGTGATGTGGTTGCCCATGCGCGCGACGGCGAGCCCCCGCCGCGGGTTCGTGCCCTCGGCGAAATAACGCCCGTGCCGCCATTCCGGGTCGGCCATCACCGCCTGCCGGCCGACCTCGTGGAAGGCGATGTTCTGCGCCGAATGACGCGTCGAGGTCGCGATCGGCAGCGCCGAGAACACCCGCTGCGGATAGCTCGCGCACCATTGCAGCACCTGCATCCCGCCCATCGAGCCGCCGGCCATGGAGAACAGCGAGGCGATTCCGAGATGGTCCAGCAGCATGGCCTGCGCGCGCACCATGTCGCGAATGGTGATGACGGGGAAATCGAGACCCCAAGGCATGCCGGTCTTCGGGTTGGTGGAGGCCGGTCCGGTCGTGCCCATGCAGCCGCCGACCACGTTCGGACAAATGACGAAGTAGCGCTCGGTATCAATCGGCCGGCGCGGGCCGACCATGGTTTCCCACCACCCCGGCTTCTGCGTCACGGGATGCACGTTGGCCACGTGCTGGTCGCCGGTGAGCGCATGGTAGATCAGCACCGCGTTGCTGCGCTCGGCATTGAGCGTGCCATAGGTCTGATAAGCAATCTGGAATGGAGCAAGATCGATTCCGGCATCCAGTGACAACGGCTTGTCCATGCCGAAACGAACGACACGCGAATGCGGATTGTCGGCCTCGCGCGCGCGGTCGGCGGGATCGGATGCAACGCTGAAATCGGCCTCGACCATTCGTTACGACCCGGCCGGCGAACCGAAATAGCCGCCGATCTATGCGAACGCCCGACGGTGGGCGTCGCGACGGCGTTAGATAGGCCGCGCGGCGCCGCTGTCAATGTTTTCTTTGCTTTAGCCGGTTCGCCCACCTATCAATGCCACGCCCGCGACCGGTCGATGCAGGCGCGAGAAAAGCGGCAAAACGCGTCATGGTCAAACCGTCCCAGTCTGAAACAGCGTCGCTCGGCGAGCTGCGGCGGGAAATCGACCGCATCGACGAGGCGATGCACCGGCTTTTGATGGAGCGCGGGCAAATCATCGATCGCCTCATCGCCACCAAACAGACGCAGGAAACGGGCTCCGCATTCCGTCCGGCGCGCGAGGCGGACATGATGCGCCGGCTGGTCGAGCGGCACAAAGGCATCCTGCCACTCGACACCGCCGAGAGTATCTGGCGAGTCATTATTTCCACTTTCACCTATGTACAGGCGCCGTTCGCCATTCACGCCGACCTGTCGGCGGGGGATGCGGCGATGCGCGATTCCGCGCGCTTCCATTTCGGCTTTACGGTGCCGTTCGTCCCGCACATGGGTGCTGCAAGCGTCGTGGCGGCGGTCTCGGACTCCAAGGGCGATCTCGGTCTGGTGCCCGCATTCGCCATGGCGGGCAGCGGCGCCTGGTGGAGCGCGCTCGAATTGAATTCGGCACCCAAGATCATCGCCCGCTTGCCCTTCGTCGAACGTGCCGACCATCCGGCCGGCGTGCCGGTATTCGTCGTGTCGCGGGCCGCGCCCGATGCGATGGTCAAGGAGGTGGAGGTATGGAGCGTGCGGGTCGCCGGCTGGAGCACGACGGCGGCGCAGGCGGTCGGCCCACTCGCCGAAGTGATCGCCGTGCCGGATCGCGGCTTCGACAGCGCAGCCCTGCTGATCTCCGTGCCGCAAGGTGGCCGCATCGATCGGGTGACGGACATGCTGGTGACGGCCGGCGCCTCCGTGCGCGCCGCAGCCCTCGTCGGAAGCCACGCAACCCGCTATAGGGTCTCCGCCGAAGGCGTGCCGCCGGTCCCGACCGGCCGGTGAGTTCCGGAGTGTGAGATGTCCGTCCTGCAGCGCCCGCAACCGCGTCCCGGCGTGCTCGCGATCGATCCCTATGTTCCCGGGAAGAGCACGGCACCGGGCCTCGCCCGCGTGATCAAGCTGTCCTCTAACGAAACGCCGCTCGGACCGAGCCCAAGAGCGGTGGCGGCCTATCATGCGGTCGGCGAACACCTGGAGGACTATCCCGACGGCGACTCGACCGCGCTGCGCGAGGCCATCGGGCGCGCCTTCGGGCTCGATCCCAACCGCATCGTTTGCGGCGCCGGCTCCGACGAACTCTTGAACCTGATTGCCGACGCCTATCTGCACGATGGCGACGAGGCGATCCACACCACCCACGCTTTTCTGGTCTATCCGATCGCCACGCGCGGCTCCGGCGCGACGCCGGTCGTGGCGGCGGAAAAGAACTACACGGCGGATGTCGACGCCATCCTCGCAGCGGTGAGCGAGCGCACCAAAGTCGTCTTTCTCGCCAATCCCAACAACCCGACCGGCACCTACGTGCCGTTCGACGAAGTCAAGCGGCTGCAGCGGGGTCTGCCCCCGCACGTGCTGTTCGTGCTTGACGCGGCTTATGCCGAATACGTGCGCCGCAACGACTACGAGGCTGGCATCGAGCTCGTCGCCACCTGCGAGAACGTCGTCATGTGCCGCACGTTCTCCAAAATCCATGGGCTGGCGGCGCTCCGGCTCGGTTGGCTTTACGGGCCAGCGCACGTGGTCGACGCGATCAACCGCATCCGCGGGCCATTCAACGTCAATTCGCCGGCCATGGCGGCGGGCATAGCCGCGCTCGAGGATAGCGCGCATCTGGAAGCAGCGCGCGCCCACAACGAAAAATGGCTTGATTGGCTCCTGGTCGAAATCCGCAAGCTTGGACTGGAGGTGACGCCGAGCATCGCCAATTTCGTGTTGATCCACTTCTCCGAAAATCGCGGTCGTACCGCGGAGGATGCGGATGCATTCCTGACCCAGCGCGGCCTGATCCTGCGTCGCGTCAAGGCCTACAAATTGCCGCACGCGCTGCGCATGACCGTCGGTACCGAGGAGGCGAACCGCCTTGTGGTTGCCGCGCTGGCGGAGTTCATGGGAAGGAAGCCGTGATGCAGTCTGCCGGCCCGTCTGTGTCGCCCCCCATTCCTCGCATCCGTCAGAAACGGGGGAGGGCGAGCGGTCTCATGGCGCCGCAGGATTGGACCGTCCCATGAAGGCCGATGTCGCTATATTCAACCGCCTTGCGCTGATCGGGATGGGGCTGATCGGCTCTTCGATCGCGCGTGCTGCCCGCGCGCAAGGCGCTGCGCGCTCTATTGTCGCCACCGCCCGGTCGGCGGCGACGCGCCGGCGCGTCGCCGAACTCGGCCTTGCCGATCAAGTCGTCGAAACCAATGCGGCGGCCGCCGAAGGCGCAGATCTCGTGATCGTCGCGATTCCGGTCGGAGCCTGCGGCGCGGTCGCCGCGGAGATTGCTCCGCATCTTGCGCCAGGCACGATCGTCTCTGACGTCGGCTCTGTGAAAGGCCTGATTGTGCGCGAGGTGTCCCCGCACATCCCCCCGGGGGTGCATTTCGTGCCGGCCCATCCGGTTGCCGGCACGGAAAACTCCGGCCCCGATGCCGGGTTTGCCGAGCTGTTCGTCGACCGCTGGTGCATTCTCACACCGCCGGCGGGCACCGAGCCAACGGCGGTCGAGCGGGTCGCAGCGTTCTGGCGCCTGCTCGGCGCGAACGTCGAAACCATGTCGGCCGAGCACCATGATCTCGTACTCGGCATCACCAGCCACCTGCCGCACCTTATCGCCTACACCATCGTGGGCACCGCGGATGAATTGAGCCAAGTGACACGCTCCGAGGTGCTGCAATTTTCCGCCGGAGGCTTTCGCGATTTCACCCGCATCGCCGCCTCGGATCCGACGATGTGGCGCGATGTTTTTCTTGCCAACAAGGATGCGGTGCTGGAAATGCTCGGCCGGTTCAATGAAGATTTGGCCACGCTGACGCGCGCCATCCGCCGCGGCGACGGCGAAACGTTGTTCAATCAGTTCAGCCGCACACGCGCGATCCGTCGCGCCATTGTGGAGATCGGCCAGGATTCAGCCGCACCCGACTTCGGCCGGCCCCATCCCGAGCTCCCGCACGCGCCCGTCCCGCGGCCTTATGCGGCGGAAGATTGATCGGTCCACTTGCCAACGGCGCGCGCTCGGGCCCGTTCAACCGTTTTTGGGACCAGCCAAGCTCTTCTAGTAGACGCCCCAATACGGCGGTACGCGGTAATAGTTGTGGATCTCGATTTCGCGGCTGCGGTCGCCCCAGTCGAATTCCTGGTCCGCGGCATACGACGGCGCGCGCTTCAACTCCTCCTGGCTGAGATCGAGCTGGTACGCGCCAAGCGTACGGTCGTAGGTCAGCCGCGCCCAGGGGACGGGAAGATGCTTTTGTCCCATACCGAGGAAGCCGCCGAAGCTGAGCACCGCATAAGCAACATTGCCGCTGAGCTTATCGATCATGAGCCGTTCGATGGTGCCGATCTTCTCACCGCTGGAACGACGCACCGGGGTGCCTTCGACCCGGTCGCTGGCGATCAAGTTGTGGGATTGGCCAGTCGACGTGTCGCTCTGCATGGTTGCCTCCATCATTTCATTCCGTGTCCGCAAGCGCTTTGGGAGAAAAGCCCCCAGCGCTCAATGGGAAAACGCTTTGCAGGTCAGCGCCGTTCCGGTCGTCAGAACAGGGGCGGCACCACGCCAACCTGAAACGGCCCGATGAAGACCGTGCCGTCGACGAAGCGAACCGGAAACGCTACCGCCGGTTTACCTTCGAGCGTGGTGCGCTCGCCCAGCGCCGCGACTAGCCCAGGCGCCGCACTCTGGCGCGCAATTCCTCCAAGGCCGGGCATTAAGCGGTCGAGCGCGTTGAAGGTTGCCCCGACCTGTCCTTCCGTCATGATGCGATCGATGTCCAACATCTTGAGAAGCTTTTCGATGCCGACGACCGTCAGGCGGAGCTCGCCATCGAGACCGCCGCGTGGGGTGAGTCTGAGGGAGCCAGCACCCATTGCGACCACGTCCTGCTGCGCCAAGCGCGCCTTCTCGATCTTGAGCTCGCCGTCGCGCGCCTGCCATTGCTTGAACCGCAATGACCAAGGTTTGGGGGAGATGTCATCGACGCCGCGCAGGGTGGCTGCAACGTCGGCATCAATCGGGTTCGCAGCCAACAAACGGAGCCTGTCGGCAATCGCGAGGTCGAACACGCTTTCAAGTTTGTCGGCGACGGCGGTATCGAGCCGCAACACGGTTTCGATGACCGGATCATTGGCGGCGGAGCCGGGAGCTTGGCGACCATGGAGCTCCAATCGCCGCGCGCTGAGCACGGCGTCGTCGCCGGCCAGGCTAGGGGCGCGGACCGTGGGACCGGCAAGGACCAGCGAGGCGCGCTCGACGCGCGACGGCAGGCCCCGCACGCTGGCCTGACCGAGATTCCAGTTGACGATCACGGCCGGCGGCCGCCCCGCCTCGGAAATTTCGAGTGGACCGGTGAATTCGCCGATCAGAAGCTTCGGGTCATAGACCTGGGCTGCGACGACGGCGGTTGGGAGCTTGAGCTGGAGCGTGGGCGCGCCGTCGAGCTGCAAACCGGCACCGTCGCAACGCACTTCGATGCGAAAAGGATAGCCGCCGATCGACTGCGACGCGCAGTGCTGGGTGCGGCCTGCTTGCCGTTCGCTTTCACGCCATGCGGCCAAATCGGCCTCCGCACGGCCGGCCGCGTAGAACCACAGGGCGCTCCAGCCCGCGGCCAGCACCACCACGACCAAGAACGGCGCGAACAGCATCCACCGGCGGCGCGGGACAGCGGAAGCGGACTCGGCGTGAGGCATCTCTGCGGCACTCCTCTACCTACCACACGTGCGGCTAGCGCAGCCTCCGCGCCACACTAGCGCTGCGGCGATTGCGGGGTACTGCGTTCCCGCATGCTTCCGGCTTGCGCGCAACGGACGATTCCTTGATATCACATCCATGGACCCCGATCCTTTGCACGCGGACGAAGATCTCTGGGTGTTTGCCTATGGCTCGCTCATGTGGCGGCCGGACTTTCCCTTCGTCGAGCGCGTCGAGGCGCGGCTCGTTGGCGCGCATCGGGCCCTCTGCGTTTATTCCTTCGTCCATCGAGGGACGCCAGAGCGGCCGGGTCTGGTGCTCGGTCTCGATCGCGGCGGGACCTGTCGCGGCATCGCTTATCGTGTGAGCGCGGCCCACCGCGCCAGCACCATCGCCTATTTGCGCGCGCGCGAGCAGGTGACCTCCGTCTATCGCGAATGCATGCGTCCTATCTGGCTCAAGCGCGATCCGGAGCAGCGAATCCCGGGGTTGTGCTACATGGTCGACCGCGGCCACGCTCAATATGCCGGACGACTTACGCTCGAGCAGCAGCTGCACCATGTGCGCCAAGGCCATGGCCAATCCGGCGCCAACCGCGACTACGTCATCGCGACCGTCGGAGCGCTGGAGCAGCTCGGTTACCGCGAAACGGTGCTGCATCTGCTCGCCGAACGGCTCACGGGGACACGCGATGTGGTCGCAGCGGCTCATCCAGCGGCGCGCGAAATGCGCTCGTGACGCGCATGCATATGGGCGGCCCGCGAGCGGCGCTTCAAGGTGATGGCGCGAGCGAAGCTTCCCTCTCTCGATTGCGGGCAAGCTCACGCCTGCCCTCGGCGAGGAGCCGCGCGGTCGCGCCTTCGACGTCGCGCTGCAACCGCTCGAAGAAAGCGTCCTGTCCGAGACCGGGAGGGATCGGATCCAGTACCTCGACCAGGATGGTGCCGGGATAGCGGCGCATAGAGCGACGCGGCCAGAACAGGCCGGAATTGAGGGCAATTGGAAGACACGGAACGCCCATTTCCGAATAGAGCCGCGCCACGCCATACTTGTATCTGGGCTCCGCGCCGGGCGACCGGCGGGTGCCTTCCGGAAAGATGATGATCGAACGGTTACGCGCCAGCTCGCGCCGCGCGCAGGCGTTCATGTCCGCCAGCGCCTGCGAGCCCTTGCTGCGGTCGATCGGGATCATGCCGGCTTTCCAGGCATACCAGCCAAAGAACGGGATCCACATCAACTCTCGCTTCATGATGAAGGCGGCGTCCGGCAAGATCAGCAGCAGTGCAAACGTCTCCCACAGCGACTGATGCTTGGAGGATACGAGCGACGGCCCCGGCGGAATCTTTTCCAAGCCGCGGAACTCGGCTTCGATGCCGCAAACCACGCGTAGAAGCCAGAGATTGGTGCGAGCCCAAAACCTAGCCACAGCAATGATAGCCCAGCGCGGCATCAGCAGCGTGGGTAAAGCCGCAATGACCTGCACAAGCAGATTCACGTAAAATAGAAAGTTGAAGATTAGGGATCGAATCACGAGCACGGGCAAAACCTGTTGTCTCTGCCGTCTTCGCCCGTCGGGACTGCCCTCCGATGACGACGCGACGTCTCGCGGATGATCTTACTCGCCGCCTGCGCGCACAACCAGGGCAAGAGACCGCTTCCCCGCTTAGCTCGTCCGGCGATTGCCGGCGTCGGGACTTAGCGCCATGCGAGCTTTGGCGAAGACATATTTCACGTATTCGATCAACATGCGACGCGTCGTCGCCCAGTGTCCCCACCACCGTTCGGCACGCTGGCGGTCGGTCACCACCGGAAACGGCACGAGCACTACATCGGGCAATTGATGCGCGATTTCGGCGAGCGCACGCGGCATGTGGTAATTCGACGTCACTATGATCAACGAGCGAAAGCCGCGACTTTCGGCCCAGCGCTTGGTCTCGATCGCATTGCCCAGCGTATTGAGAGAACGGTCGAAATCGACGCAGCAACGTACCCACCGCCCGAACTCCGGATTGAGGCGCGAGATTTCGTTGGAATTAGTCGCGCGATAGGCGCCGCTGATCAGGAGCCGCTTGCCGCGTCCCGACGCCAGCAGCTCGATCGCGTCGGCGATACGCGAGGCACCGCCCGTCAAGGCGACGATCCCGTCCGCGTCGCGGTCGAGCGAGATCTCGTCGGCGGGCACGCGCCAGCTGAACCAAACAAACCCAAGCCCAATCAATAGCGCCGCCAAAGCGCAGAGCACGAACGCCGACCAGCCGAGGCACCGGAGCAACGGAGACGGCGCGGATCGTTCGCTCGAGCGGGGCATCCCGGCGGCTCCATTACCGCTATTAAATTCGACCCTCGGCATCTCTTCTCCACCCCTTGCAATCATAGCGCAAAATCCCGGTGCCAATAGAGCTGCGCGTAACCGACTAATGGATCGTTGCGATCGTGCGCTTGACCGTGTAGCGCGAAGTTGCTGCGGTAACGCAGGCGGTCACGCCGGCTTGCGCCAGCATTGCCAAATAACCCGGCATTCCGATCGACGAGCTAACGAACAAAGCCGCAAACTGCTCGCGCGCGGCCGCCCCAGTGAGCCAGCTGCTCGCGAGCTCGGCGAGCGCGAAAAGCGCGATGGCGCTGCCGCCGCCGATCAATCCGCCCCTTAGTCCCAACTGCAGAAAATGTTGCTGGAAATGCCGCGCGATAAAACTGTCTTTGGCGCCGATGAGATGCAGCACCTCGATGACGGGACGGTTGGTGGCGATGGCGGCGCGGGTCGCGAAGACGACCGAGAGCACGGTGGCGGCAAGCACGAGCAAAAGCACGCCGATGCCGAGGGCAACGACGGCTCCGGACATCGCACGCATACGCTCGACGAAGCTGCGATGGTCATCGAGGGTTACACCTGGGATTTGCTCGGCAAGCGTTTGCCGCAGTTGCGCGAGATCGGGCGCGCCCCCGGGCGCGATACGCGCCACGATCAGGCGCGGGACCGGCAAATCATCGAGCTGCAGTCCGCTTCCCAGCCATGGCTCGAGCAGGTGTGTGGTCTCTTCCTTGGAATAGGGCCGCACCTCGGCAATGCCTGGAGAAGCGCGCGTGATGATCGTAGCCTTTGTGACCTCCATGTCGATGTCGTGACCGGCCACCGGACGGATCTGAATCGTGATCTCGCGCGCCACGTCCGCTTGCCATTCACTCGCTGCGGCGCGCACCAGCATGACCGCGCCCGTGGTCAGCGAGGCCAAAAAGGTCATGATGGCGATGACCGCGACCAGAGCCCGCCCGGAAATCGTCGCTTGCGGCACGATGGGGGTATTGAAGCGCACCGGAAGCGCGCCTTGCGCGTCCAACTTTTGCTGCATCGTCGCGTCAGTCGTAGACATGCAGGCGACCCTCGTGCAGCACGAGGCGGCGCGCGTCGATTTGGTCCATGAGCGCGATGTCGTGCGTGGCAATAACCACCGAAGTCCCGGATTTGTTGAGCTCGACGAACAACCGCAACAGCCGCCTCGCCAGATTGGGATCGACGTTGCCCGTGGGCTCGTCGGCAAGGAGGAGCTGCGGTCGCGCGATTACCGCCCGCGCGATCGCGGCGCGCTGCTTCTCGCCGCCCGAGAGCACCGGCGGAAGCGCGGAGATACGATCGCCGAGCCCCACCCAGTTCAGCAGTTCGATGACCTCCTCGCGATAGCTTTCTTCCGCCTGCCCGATCACGCGCAACGGCAAGGCGACATTCTCGAACGTGGTCATATGATCGAGCAGCCGGAAATCCTGGAACACGATGCCGATGCGCCGCCGCAGCGTCGCCAACGCGTCCTTGCTGAGCGTGGCGATATCGTGGCCGAATAGCGTGATCAGCCCGCGTGTGGGCCGCAGAGAAAGGAACAGGAGACGCAAAAGCGACGTTTTGCCAGCGCCAGAAGGCCCGGTGATGAACTGGAACGATCGGGGATCGATACGGAACGTGAGATCGCGCAGAACCTCGGCACCGAGTCCGTAACGCAATCCCACGTGTTCGAACCGGACCACCCTGCCTCTCCCCAGAGAGCGATGCCCGCGACGGCAACCGCGCGGCCTAGGCTGGGCGCCTATGGTTTGCGAATTCGTTAACCGAGCCGCAGCTACGGTCAAGCCCGGCTTCGCTTCGAGCGCAGGTCCTTGCCGCGAGCGATGAGCGACGACCGGGGCTCGGTTTCGTCCTCCGGCATCTGATCTCCGGCTTATTAGAAATCCCGCAGCAGCCGTTCGATGTATTCGAGCTCGAGCTGCGGGCGGAAGTTCTCGCCGAAACGTCGACGCAATTCCTCGAGGATGCGCCGCGCGCGCTGCACGTCGATCTCACCAGGCACCTTGACCGTGGTGTCGTCGCCGTAGTCGCGCCCGCGCAGCGGCCGACCCAGCGGATCGGTGTCCTGTTGCGCGCGCGGCAGCCCGAGCCGACCGGGCTGGCCGTTGGGGCCGGGACCCAACATCCCCTGCTGCTGCATCGACTGGGCCAGATTCTGCGCCCCTCGGCGCAACGCTTCGAGCGCGCGACCTTGTGAGTCGACGGCCCCGTCCGCGTTCCCGTCACCCAGTTGCCCTTCGGCATCGCCCATGGCTTCGCCGGCACGGCCCAATTGGTCCATCTCGCCCTGGCCCTGCTGGCCCTGGCCAAAGCCCTTCTTGCGCAACTCTTCCATCAGTCGTTTGAGCTGATCGCGCAATGCCTGCTGATTTTCGCGCAACTCGCCCATCTGGTCGCCCTGCTGGCCGTCTTGGCCCTGCTGGCCACGCTGTCCGCGCTGGCGGTCGCGCCGCTGATCCTGACCCTGCTGGAATGTGCGATCGCGCAATTGCTGCTGCTTGCGGATCACATCGCCGAGCTCGTCGAGCGCCGACATCATGTCGTCGTCGCCGTCGCCGTCCATCTGCTGCCCGGGACGGGCCATTTGCAGGTTCTCCAGCATCTGCTGGAGGTCCTGCAGCATCCGGCGCGCGGCATCTCTCGCCCCGGAACGCGCCATCTGTTCAAGCCTGTCGATCATATTGCGCAGATCCTGCGGGCGAAGCTGGCGTGCGTTGGGATCGAGCGGCCGGGCGAGCTGTTGTGGATTCTTGCGCATTTGCTCCGCCAGCGCCTGCAGGAACTTGTCGAGCGCCGCGCGCAACTGATCGGCAAGCCTCTTGATCTCCTCGTCGCTGGCGCCACGTTCCAGCGCCTGCCGCAGCGCTTCCTCCGCCGCGCGCAGAGCCTGCTCGGCATCGGAGACGCTGCCATCCTCCAGATGCACCGCCATGTCCCATATGCGTCCGACCACGTCACGCAACTGGTCATCGGTTTTTGCGCGCGCGAGCTGCCAAAAGATCGCGCGCAGGCCGAGATAGACGTTGCTTTCCATGTTGAAGCGTTCGGGCGCCACGGTCAGCGCGTCGAGCGCCGTGAGCACGCTGGCCTGGGCATCGCCATCGAGCGCCAGTATCCGCCGCTGCTCGATCAGCGCGCGCGCGATCGGCTTCGAGAACGGCCGCTCCGGCAGACGGAATTCGAACGCCGCGCTTTGACCCTCGTTGCCGGCCTCATCCCGCGCGGTCAGAATCATCGCCGCGTCGGTGCCCGCCCAGGGATGCTCGGTCAGATCCTTTGTCGTCTGTCCGATCCCATTCTTGGTGCGCGCCTGCGGCAGCACCAGCGGGAAGTCGGGTGCGCCATAGAGCGGGCGTGGGGGATGACCGTTGGTCCCCTCGCTGCTCTGTAGCTTGAAAATCGCCTGCGCGCCGGTGACGCCATAATCGTCCTCAAGCTTGTAGGACAGCTGCAACGCGCCGCGCGCCTGGCCCTCCGGCTCCTTGGCAAGTGCGATGGTCGGCGGCTTGTCGGGGATGGCGGTGAACTGCCAGGTGACGTCGCCCGCGGCCGCGCCGCGCACGGTAGCCGCGCCGGCATCGTTGATCACAAAACGACGTTCCTCAGACCCCTTGGCATTGCTCTGCGCGCCAGAGGCCGACTCGGCGAGGCCGCCGCTTGCCATCACGTCGAGGTGAATTCCGCTCGCGCGGATTACAACCGTGCTTCCCGCCGGCACCGCGAGGGAGGTGGAGGTCTGCACCGGCTCGCCAGGCCGCAGGCCGGGCAGGATCACCGGCGGGCGCCCGGTATAGGGTGGTGGGCTTACCCAGGCGTCGACCCGGAAATTGGCCGGCGCCATCACGCCCTGCCAATCGAACGCGGCCGCGAGGCGTTTCATCCGTTCACCGCCGGCAGCGAAGAACGTCGCAACGACCAACACCGCGACCAAGGCGCGCACGGCGAAGGGATCGCGCAACGCCAGCCGCGGCATCGGCGTCCCCGCTCTAAGTCTCTTGGTCCTGCGCAGGACGCGTTCGATATGGGCCCGCCACAGCGCGAGCGAATAAGAATCGTGGGTCGGCACCGCGATGTCGTCCGCCATCGCGGTGGCCGGCCGGTGCGGCAAACCGGAATTGCGATCGAGTCGTCGCAAAGCGTCGACGCGGCTCGGCACGCGCAACATTAACAGCGGCGCGAACGCAGCCGCGGTGAGCAGGAAAAAGATGCCAAGACCGATCGCGCGGGCGGTGGGCGGCAGCCAAAGCCAGACGCCAAGCCAGGAGACCGCCAGGAACAAGCCAATGACGGTGGCAATCGACGCCAGCGCCGGCCACAGCCGCTCCCAGAAAATCGTCCAGCGCGCCCGCCGAAGGGCGCGTGCGAGCACATCAGCGCCCGCCCGCTCCTGCGGGGGGAGCGGGTGGGGGGTCGCGGCGTCGGCGGGCCGATCGGCCAAGTCTATCTCCAGCAACGAGAATCTGCCCAATATTCGATACTAACATGCCATCAGGCGCGTGCCAGCGGGCAAAAGGAAGGCACTCAGTGATCAAAACCACGTCAGCAAAATATGGTTCAGCGCATTCACGCAAGGTTTTTAGAGCCAAGGCGGCAGGCGGTCGAGCGCGATCAGATCCGAGACCTCCAGGCGCGGTCGGACCAAAGCCCATTCGTTTTCCCGAACAAGCACTTCCGGCACCAACGCGCGGGTATTGTAGGTGCCCGCCTGCACCGCGCCATAAGCACCTGCAGTCATGACCGCAAGGAGATCGCCGGGCCGCGGGGCGGCCATCTCGCGCTCGAGCGCCAGAAAGTCGCCGGATTCGCATACCGGTCCGGCCACATCGGCGACGATGCGCGCGGCGTCCACCTGCGGCTCGCGCACCGGACGGATGTCATGGTGCGCCTCGTAGAGCGTGGGGCGAATGAGATCGTTCATTCCAGCATCAACGATGACGAAGGTCTTGGCCTCACCGCGCTTGATATAGAGCACGCGCGTCACCAGGATGCCGGCATTGCCGACGATCAGGCGCCCCGGCTCGAAGATGAGCGTGCAGCCAAGGTCGCGGGTCGCGCGTTTGACCATGGCGGCATAAGCCTCGGGATGCGGTGGAGGCTCGTTGTCCTCGCGATAGGGAATGCCGAGGCCGCCGCCGAGGTCGATGTGGCTGATGGCGTGGCCGTCGGCGCGCAACGTCCGCACGAAATCGGACAACAGCGCAAAAGCATCATCGAACGGCTCGAGCTCCGTAATCTGACTGCCGATATGCATGTCGACGCCGGTAACCTCGATGCCGGGGAGTTTCGCTGCTCGAGCATAGACATCACGCGCGCGGCTGATCGGAATGCCGAACTTGTTCTCAGCCTTGCCGGTCGCGATCTTCGCGTGAGTCTTGGGATCGATGTCGGGATTGACGCGGACCGCGATGCGGGCCGTCCTGCCCTTGCTCTTGGCGATGGACGACAGGAGCTCGAGCTCGGAGTCGGATTCGACGTTGACGCAGAGGATGTCTTCATCGATTGCAAGCGCGAGCTCGGCCGCGGTCTTGCCGATGCCGGAGAACATGATCTTGCCCGGCGCGATGCCGGCCGCCCGCGCGCGCTTGAGCTCGCCCTCCGATACCACGTCGGCGCCGGCGCCGAGCTCGGCCAGGGTCTTGATCACCGCCTGATTGGAATTCGCCTTCATGGCGTAACAGATGAGCGCGCTCACGTCGCTGAAGGCATCCGCGAACACCTGATAATGGCGCCTGAGCGTCGCGGTCGAGTAGCAATAGAACGGGGTTGCGACTGCCTGCGCGAGATCAATGAGATTGACCGCCTCGGCGTGAAGGACGCCGTTGCGATAGGTGAAATGGTGCATGGCGCGGGCTCAGTTGAGCAGCCAATCGATGGGCGTGCTCCGCTTCGGCCCTTGCGACGGTGCGATGACCTTGCCGTCGGGCCCGATGGCAGGCTCGAGGTCCGGCCGCGAGACGCTGGTGTCGGCGGCGGTTGCTCCCGGCGGCGGATCGAGCCCGCCCTTGCGCCCGCAGCCGGCAAGGCCGAGCGCCGCGATGAGCGCGCCGATCGCTCCGATCCGGGCAAGGCGCAGGTCGGACAGAGACGTCAATTCAGGTACTCCTCAAATCGACGGCACCATAGCAGACCGGACGCGAGAGGCGACAGCATGGCCAAACTCCGTCGCCGGTGTGAACGGGAGTGTATCATCGCCCTTTTGCCAAGGCCTTAAGCCACCTGTTGGCCTCCCGGCGCACGTTCTTCGGGGCCGTGCCTCCATAGCTGCCGCGGCTTTGCACCGAGTTGTCGACGGTGAGCACCGCAAACACGTCGTTGGTGATGCGCTTCTCGATTGCCTGCATGGCGGCGAGCGGTAGTTGATGGAGCGGCACGTTCTCCGTCGACGCCTTGGCCACGATCCGCCCAGTGACGTGATGCGCCTCGCGGAACGGCATCTTATGCGTGCGCACCAGCCAGTCGGCGAGGTCGGTCGCGGTGGAATAGCCAGCCCCCGCGGCTTCACGCATGCGCGCGACGTCGGGCGTCATGTCGCGAACCATGCCGGTCATGGCGGCAATCGACAATCCCAGCGCGGAAAAGGCGTCCATCGCGCCTTCCTTGTCCTCCTGCATGTCCTTTTGGTAGGCGAGCGGCAATGCCTTAAGCACGATCAGCAGTGCCTCGAGCGCACCGATGATGCGCCCGGTTTTGGCACGCACAAGCTCGGCGGCGTCCGGGTTGCGCTTCTGCGGCATGATCGACGAGCCGCTGGTGAAGCGGTCGGAGAGTGAGATGAAGCCGATGATCGGCGAGCACCAGAGCACGATCTCCTCCGCAAAGCGCGACAGATGCACTGCGGTGATGGCGGCGGCAGCAAGCGTCTCCAGCACGAAATCCCGGTCGGAGACGGCATCGAGCGAATTCGCCATCGGCGCGGCGAAGCCGAGCGCCTTCGCCGTCATGCCCCGGTCGATTGGGAACGCGGTGCCGGCCAGCGCCGCAGCGCCGAGGGGACAAAAGTTCGCCCGCTTGCGCGCATCGGCGAAACGGCCACGGTCACGCGCGGCCATTTCGACATAGGCAAGGAGATGGTGGCCGAAGGTTATGGGCTGGGCGATCTGCAAATGGGTGAAGCCCGGCATCACGGTCGCGGCGTGTTCGAGCGCCTTCTCCGCGAGCGCGCGCTGGTAGGCGGCGAGCGCCTCGTCGACGGCGTCGATCGTCGCCCTGATCCACAGCCGGAAATCGGTTGCGACCTGATCGTTGCGCGATCGCGCTGTGTGCAGCCGCCCCGCCGCCGGTCCGATCAACTCGGCGAGCCGGCTCTCCACGTTCATATGAATGTCCTCGAGCGCCCGCTTGAACTTGAACCTGCCGCTCTCGATCTCTGACAGGATCGTGTCTAGACCGTGAGCGATCTTGCGGGCATCGTCGGCCGTGATGATGCCTTGTTTGGCAAGCATCGCGGCGTGGGCCTGGCTCGCGGCAATGTCCTGGCGGAAGAGGTGCCGATCGAAATCAACGGAGGCGTTGATGTCCTCCATGACCGCGTCGGGGCTGGCGCGGAAACGCCCACCCCACATCTTGTTGCTCATGGCACGTCTACCAAGGTTTCGTCCGTTATGACCGGACCCGAAATTGCAGCGCGAACCCACGCCAAACGGCGGCTTGCCATGGTCGCGATTGGCGGTATCGCCGGCCTGGCCGTCGGGTTGGCGGCGGTATACGGGATCGGAGCGTTGCAGCGCAATGCGGCAGACGCCGCGTGCGCGCCCGCGGTCGAGCTGGCACAACGGCTGGCGCCGCTGGCGCGCGGGGAAGTGGCTGCATTCGCGGTGACCGATCGATCGCTGCGCCTGCCCGATCTCGCATTTCGCGATGCCAGCGGGACGCAGCGCCACCTCGCCGATTGGCGCGGGCGCACCGTGCTGCTCAACCTATGGGCCACGTGGTGCGTGCCCTGCCGCAAGGAGATGCCCGCACTCGATTCCCTCGAAGGAAAACTCGGCGGGCCGGCTTTCGAGGTGGTCGCGATCAATATCGACACCCGCGATGCCGAAAAGCCGCGCGCTTGGCTCAAGGAGGTCGGCATCGGCCGTCTCGGTTATTATGCCGATACCAGCGCCAAGGTTTTTCAGGATTTGAAGATAACAGGGCGCGCCGCCGGGATGCCGACGACGGTGCTGGTCGATCCAGCGGGCTGCGAGATCGGCACAATGTCGGGGCCGGCCGAATGGGCAAGCGAGGATGCGGTACGGTTGGTCACCGCGGCGCTCAAGCGGTAGCGCCCGCTGTGGGCGCAGGGCTGAGCGGAGCTGATTGATGAGCCCTGCAATGAATGGCGCATCCGCGGGCCTGATCGCAGGATTGCTCACGCTGTCCTCTGCGCCGGCATCGGCTGAGAGCGTGGCGACGCGCGTGATCAAGTGCGAAGGGTCCTTCGGTCGAAATGCGAGCCACGCCAGCCTGGTGAAGGCATTCGGAAACAACAACGTCGTTTATCGGGACATCGAGGGGGCGCAAGACAAGAAGACCAAAGCCAGCATCCTCTATCCGGCGGATCCGAAAGCACGCTTGGAATTGATCTGGCAGGACGAGAGGACGCGGCGTCGGCCAACGCTGATCAGAGCCAAGGATCAATCCGTTTGGGCCGCGGCGAACGGCATCCGCATCGGTACCGCGCTGGCGGAGATCGAAAAGATGAATGGCAAGCCGTTCAAGCTGTCGGGCTTCGACTGGGATCACGGCGGGCGGGTGACCGACTGGCGCGGCGGTGCGCTCGCCAAGCCACAGCCCGGCGGCTGCGTTCTCAGTATCGAATTCGTGCACCCGGAAGACGCCCCGGAGGAGAGTTTGACGAAGGTGAGCGGCGATCGCGAGATCCTCTCCGACGACGCCGACATGCGCGCGGTCGAGCCTTACGTCGCAGTGATGACCTTCTCGTACCCGAAGCGCTGATCAGCGGCGGGCATTCCGCACGGCCGCGATCGCACCATGGGGCGGCGGACCAATGCACGGACCTGCAAGGGGACGGTCAGCGCGTCGGGACCGGTTTTTCGCCGCGATAGTCGTAGAAGCCGCGTTGGGTCTTTCGGCCGAGCCAGCCGGCCTCGACATATTTCACCAACAGCGGACACGGGCGGTATTTGGAGTCCGCCAGGCCTTCGTGCAGGACCTGCATGACCGAGAGGCAGGTGTCGAGCCCGATGAAATCGGCGAGTTCGAGCGGCCCCATCGGGTGGTGGGCGCCGAGCCGCATGGCGGTGTCGATCGCCTCGACATTGCCGACGCCTTCATAGAGCGTGTAAATCGCCTCGTTGATCATCGGCAATAGAATTCGGTTGACGATGAAGGCGGGAAAGTCCTCCGCCACCGCGATCGTCTTGCCCAGCTTCGTCACGAACTGCTTGGTCGTGTCGAAGGTGACGTCGTCGGTGGCGATGCCACGGATGAGCTCGACCAATTCCATCAGCGGCACCGGATTCATGAAATGAACGCCGATGAAGCGCTCGGGTCGATCGGTCGCGGAGGCGAGCCTGGTGATCGAGATCGACGACGTATTCGTGCCGACGATGGCGTCGGCCTTTATCACGGGGCAGAGACTGGCGAAGATCGCGCGCTTGGTATCCTCCTTCTCCGTCGCCGCCTCGATGATGAGATCGCAATCGGCGAAGGCGTCGAGCGTCTCGGCCGGAGAGATGCGCTTGAGCGCGGCCTGCCGCTCCTCCTCAGTGATGCGTTTGCGGCTCACCTGCCGCGCCATGTTGCCGTTGATGGTCGCGATCCCGGCCTTGATCCGGTCGGCGGACAGATCGTTGAGCTTGACGTCGAACCCGGCGAGCGCGCTGACATGCGCGATGCCGCTCCCCATTTGTCCCGCCCCGATCACACCGATTTTGCGAATGTGAAAGGCCGTGTTGCCGGAACGGGACTTCGGCCGCTCTTTGACCTCGATCATGTTCTTCCGCCTGTTCTACGCCGATACCGGCCGCGACCTCGTATCTGGGACGTTATCAACGGCCGAGCTTGCCGAGCTCCGCCGCCAATTCCGGAAGCGCCTGGTAGAGATCGGCAACCAGTCCGTAATCAGCGACCTGGAAGATCGGCGCCTCTTCATCCTTGTTGATGGCCACAATGACTTTCGAATCCTTCATCCCGGCGAGATGCTGGATCGCGCCTGAAATCCCCACCGCGATGTAAAGCTCCGGCGCCACAACCTTCCCGGTCTGGCCGACCTGCCAGTCGTTCGGCGCATAGCCGGCATCGACCGCCGCACGCGAAGCGCCGACGGCTGCACCCAGCTTGTCGGCGACCGGCTCGATATATTTAGCGAAGTTTTCACGACTTTGCATGGCCCGCCCACCTGAGATGATGATCTTCGCCGAAGTGAGCTCGGGGCGCTCCGATTTGGATAGTTCCTCGCTTACGAAGGCGGAGAGGCCGGGATCGGCGGCGGCCGCCACCGGCTCGACCGGGGCCGACCCGCCCGGGCCCGTCGCCTGGAAGGTCGAGGTGCGTACCGTGATGACCTTGATTTTGTCCTTCGAGCGTACGGTCTGCACTGCGTTGCCAGCATAGATCAATCGCTCGAAAGTATCGGGCGCGATCACCTTGACGATGTCGGAAATCTGCATCACGTCGAGCAGGGCTGCGACGCGCGGCATGATGTTCTTGCCCGTGGTGGTCGCCGCCGCGACGATGGCATCGTAATCGCCCGCCAGCGACTGAATGAGCGCCGCCATTGGCTCGGCCAGCATGTGCTCGTAGCTGGCAGCCTCGGCGAGCAGAACCTTGTTCACGCCGTCAAGCTTGGCGGCGGCTTCGGCAACCGCGCGACAGTCTTTGCCGGCAACCAGCACATGCACGTCCTGCCCGAGCGCCTTGGCTGCGGTCAGCGCCTTCTGGGTCGCATCCTTGAGCGTCTTGTTGTCGTGTTCGGCGAGGAGGAGCGTGGTCATGGCAGTTGAGCGGTGATCCGAGCGGTCATCGCCTACGGCGACGGGCAAAGGGCCCATATGCGGTCATCAGATCACCCCCATTTCGTTCTTGAGCTTGTCGACCAGCTCGCCCACCGTTTTCACCTTGACGCCGGCCTTGCGGCCTGCCGGCTCGGTCGTCTTGAGCACGTCCAGTCGCGGCGCGATGTCGACCCCGTAGGCCTCGGGGGTCTTCTCGTCGATCGGCTTTTTCTTCGCCTTCATGATATTCGGCAGGCTGGCGTAGCGAGGTTCGTTGAGGCGCAGATCGGTAGTCACGATCGCCGGGCTTTTGAGCTTGACCGTCTGCAAGCCGCCGTCGACCTCGCGCGTGATCAGAACGCCGTCGCCCTCGATCACCAGCTTCGACGCGAAGGTGCCCTGGGGCCAACCTGTGAGCGCCGCCAGCATCTGGCCCGTCTGATTGCAGTCATCGTCGATCGCCTGCTTGCCCATGATGACGAGACCCGGCTTTTCCTGCTCGACGATGGCCTTGAGGATCTTGGCAACGGCGAGCGGCTCGAGCGTCTTGTCCGTCTTCACGAGGATGCCGCGATCGGCTCCCATGGCGAGTCCCGTGCGGATGGTCTCGGCCGCCTGCGGCGGACCGATCGACACGCAGACGATCTCGCTTGCCTGACCCTTCTCCTTGAGCCGGAGCGCCTCCTCGACGGCGATCTCGTCGAAAGGATTCATCGACATCTTGACATTCGCGAGCTCGACGCCGCTGCCGTCGCTCTTGACGCGAATTTTGACGTTGAAGTCGACGACCCGCTTCACGGGCACCAGGATCCTCATGGAAATTCGCTCTCGTGGACGACGGGCGTCGGTCCCAGCCGCCCGGCAAAGAGGGCGGCAACCTAATGGCCGCTGGCTTACAGTGTCAACGGAGGTCGGTCAGCCTCGCCGCACGGCCGCCGGCGCGTTGGGGGCCGATCTGTACCACCGTATCCGGTACCGGCTGCAGGCATTGGAACAGCCTGACTGCCCGGGGCTTGACCAGCGGAAACAGCACGGCCCCGGCCAGCATGCCCCCGAAGTGGCACCAATAGGCAACTTCGCTCTTCGATGCGGCGCCCAGGTTCCACAATTGGCTGATCACGAACAGGCCGACGACCCAGTAGGCGCTGATGCGCAACGGAATGATGGCGATCAGTACGGTGATCTTGGCGCAGGGCCGCAGCATCACGTACCCGACCACAACACCCGCGACCGCGCCTGACGCGCCGATCAGCTCGATCGTGGAAGACGGGTCATAGGCCACGAATACGAGGCCGCCGATGATGCCGCAGAGCAGATAGAATGCGAGATAGCGCGCACGACCGAGCACCCGTTCGATGTCGTCGCCGAACACCCACAGGAAGATCATGTTGCCGATGAGGTGCACGATATCCGCGTGGAAGAACTGGTACGTGACCAGGGTGACGAAAGCAGGTACCCATCCCCGCGCGCCGACGTCGCCGATCAAGGCCGCGGGCGTGAGACTGAAGGTGTCGATCATGCGGTCCAGCGCGAGCTGGCCTGCTCCCATCTCATAGAGAAAAATCGCGAAATTGACGGCGATCAGGCCCCAGGTGATCATCGGCTTCACCGGCGGGCCAAAGGGATTGTCGTCGTAGATCGGAACGACCATGCACGGTTTCCCCGATCAGCGGTTCTTTCCGGGCTGCCACAGGACGTCGGATGCACCCTTATCGTTGGCGTGCCTGCCCGCGACGAAAAGGAAATCCGACAGACGATTGACGTACTTTAGCGCTGCCGGCGTGACGGCTTCGCCCGGCTTGTCCTTGAGCTCGACCATGAGCCGCTCGGCACGGCGGCACACCGTGCGCGCGAGATGAAGGTATGCGGCGGCCGGGCTTCCGCCCGGCAGGATAAAGGACCGCAGCGGCGCCAGATCGGCATTGAGCTCGTCGATCCGCCGCTCCAGCCACTCCACCTGTGCATCGGTGACGGTCATGCGCGCGCCGCCCGGCCCTTTCTCCGACAGGCAGAGATCGGCCTCCACGTCGAATAGATCGTTCTGGATGCGCGCCAGCGTGGCGTCTAGCGCTTCGTCGCCGCTGATGTGGAGCCGCACGATGCCGATCACCGCGTTGACTTCGTCCAGCGTGCCGTAGGCGCGGATCCGCAGATCGTACTTCTTGCGCCGCGCGCCGCTGCCGAGCGCGGTCGTGCCGTCGTCGCCGGTGCGCGTGTAGATCTTATTGAGAACGACCATCGCAGCGCCCTATTTGCCGATCGCCCAGATGGTCAGCATTATGACGATGATCGCGATGAATTGCAGCAGCACGCGGAGCCTCATCAGCTTCTGCGAGCGCTGCGGCGAGCCGCCGCGCGCCATGTTATGTAGTCCGAGCAGCAGCACCACGGCGACGGCGCCGATCGCAATCGGAACGAGGGCATAGACCAAGAATTCGCTCATCGAGAAGCTCTTATCACCCTCGAGATGGCGAGGCCATCGGCAGAGTTTCAATTCCGGCCCACGATCAAATTCGCGGCATTTGCAATGACGAGCGCGGCGCGTACCATTCGCTGCACCATCGTCGCCGTACCAACGCGCATGCCTCTCCATCTCCCAAGTCGGCCGTCATGAGCGCGCGCATCGTCGTCCTCGGCGCCGCCGGGCGGCTCGGCCACAAGGCGGCGGAGGCGTTTCGCGACGCCGGCTGGAGCGTCGCGAGCCTGGTGCGGCCCGGCAGTGCGGAGCGCGCACCGGCCCACACCGAGATCGTGGAGATCCACGCGCTCGACCACGCGGCGGTCGGCAACGCGGCGCGCGGCGCCGACGTCGTCTTGCACGCGCTCAACCCGCCTTACACGGAGTGGTCACGACTGGCGCTGCCGCTCGCCTATTGCGCCATCACCGCGGCGGAAACGGCCGGCGCCACGCTGCTCTTTCCGGGCAATCTCTACAACTACGGCTCACCGCTGCCGGCGGTGATCGACGAGAACGCGCCGATGCGACCCTCCTCGCGTAAGGGACAGCTGCGCGTGGCGATCGAAGATCGTATCGCGGAAGCGGCCGAGCGCGGCGTGCGCACCATCATTGTGCGCGCGGGAGATTTTTATGGCGGCGGACGGGGCTCGTGGTTCGATCTTGTGCTCGCCAAAGAGATCAGCGCCGGCCGCATTACCTACCCCGGCCCGCTCGACGTTGCGCACGAATGGACATATCTGCCCGATTTCGCATCCACACTCCTGCGCGTCGCTACGATTCGCGATACACTTCCACAGTTCGCGCGCTTCGGCTTTTCCGGGCACGCAGTGACCGGCCGCGAATTCACTGCCGCGATCGCCCGAGCGATGCGTCGCAAGCTTGAAACCAAACGCATGACATGGTGGCTCATTCACGCGCTGCGGCCGATCGTACCGCTTTGTCGAGAGTTGTCAGAAATCGCCTATCTCTGGAACGAACCACATCGCATCGACGGCGCCAAGCTTGGGGCGACGATCGGCGCGATCCCGCACACCCCGCTTGACCTTGCCGTCGCCCGCGCCTTAGAGGACCTCGGCGCAATCCCTTGACGTACTTCGCCGGCTTGGCGACCGTGACAGGAGATACCGTGGCAGGAGATAAAGCTAGATGATCGTCGATTTCCAACACCACTTCACGCCACGCGAACTGATGCCGAAGGACCTCGGTCGGCGCAAGATCGTATCCTACGACGAACACGGCGCACCGAGTTTCATCTCGCATTGGATGCTGTTCGATCTCGACGAGCATATCCATATGATGGACGAGGCCGGCATCGAGGTTGCTTTTCTCAGCAGCGCCGCCGGAATGTGCGCCGATCTCGAGAAGTCGCGTCTGTGCAACGACACCGCCAAGAAAGCGGAACGCGATTATCCCGGCCGCTTCATCGGCGCCGCGCATGCCAATCCGCTCGGCGGTGCGACGGCTCTACGCGAATTGGCGCGCTGCAAGCACGAGCTCGGCTTTCCCGGCGTTGTGATCACGTCGGAGACCAACGGCCTTTATCTCGATGTGAGCGAGTTCGAGCCGTTCTGGGCCGAATGCGCGCGGCTCGGCTTGTTCGTATTCGTGCATCCCGCGTTGAAGCTCAACCAGACGCAGCAGTTCGACGGCTACGACATGGCGCGGTCGGTGGGCCGCGAATTTTCGCTGGTAATGGCGACGATTCGGCTGATCAATTCCGGCGTGTTCGACCGCCATCCCGCGTTGACAGTCCACATGTCCCATCTCGGCGGCGGGCTCGCCGCGCTGCTCGGCCGTATCCGGTCCTATCAGGATAAGGAGTTCTGGGGGACTGCGGACAACGCCCGCCACGGCAGGAAGCCGGAACGCGATTTCGACTATTACCTGCAGCACAACATGGTATTCGATACCGCAGGCTTCTGCGGGGCCATGGGCGCCGTGCGAGGCGCATTGATCGAAATCCCGGCCTCGCGCATCGTTTTTGCTACCGATTACCCGCAGGAAATCCGCGAGCGCGGCGCGGTGCGCGATTTCGTGAGAGAGCTGCGCGCGCTCGGCAAGGACGGCGAGGCGATCCTGTCCGGCAATGTCAATAAGCTCTTGAAGCAACCAGCCAAGGCGGCTTAGGGGATTGCACGGGGCTTTTCCACCACGCCCCGTCGATCGCACGGGCTAAGGCATCACGCTGCGAGATGCCGCTCGATCTCGTGCACGGGAAGCTTGACCAAATCCTTGTCGATTTCGGCGCGCAGGGCAGTGCGTAGATTGTGGGAATAGGTCTGACGCAGCACGCCGAGCGCGCGCGGCGGCGCAACAACGATGAGCGACCTGGCCTCTCCCGCGTTCACCGCCGCGTCGAGCCGGTCGGCAAGCTTGCGCAGAAACTTATCTTCCTCCTGCGAATGCAAATCGGTCGGCTCCATCGCACTGCGACCGGCTCCGACCGAGTTGAAGGCGCGGCCCGGCGCATCGGTTCCCAATTCGCGCGTCTTCAGATCGGGATGCTCGTGAACCTCGCGGGTCTTCAGGTTGAGGAATTTTTCGTCGCCGATGTTCTCCAGCACCAGAGCTTTCTTGCCGTCGCAGACGATGACCCAGTCGCCTTGCCGGATTTTGAGTTTTTGCATGCGCTCCCTCTGGCTCAGACCCTGTCTTCGGCGATCTTGTGTGATCGATTGCTCGATAGATAACGCCGCAGCCCCGATTCAGTTGCCCGCTGAGAGCAGCCGCCGCGCAATGACCTGCGCCTGAATTTCCGCCGCGCCCTCGAAAATACTGAGAATGCGCGCATCGCAAAGGATGCGCGAGGCGGGAAACTCGAGCGCGAAACCATTGCCGCCGTGAATTTGCACCGCATTGTCGGCGCTGGCCCAGGCGACGCGGGCGGCCAAGAGCTTGGCCATGCCGGCCTCGAGATCGCAGCGCTTGCCTGAATCCTTGCGCCGCGCTGCGAAATAGGTCAGCTGGCGCGCAATCATGATCTCGACCGCCATCATCGCGATCTTGTCAGCGACGCGAGGGAAATTGATGATCGGCTCGCCAAATTGCTGGCGCTCTTTGGCATAGGCGAGGGCTTGCTCCATGGCCGCTTGCGCCACGCCGATCGCGCGTGCTGCAGTCTGGATGCGCGCCGATTCGAAGGTCTGCATCAACTGCCGAAAGCCCAGGCCCTCGACGCCGCCGAGCAGATTCTCGACCTTCACCTCGAAGCCGTCGAAAGCGATCTCGTATTCCTTCATGCCACGGTAGCCGAGGACCTCGATCTCGGTGCCCGACATCCCCGCAACCGGAAACGGCTCGTCATCGGTGCCGCGAGGCTTGTCGGCAAGCAGCATGGAAAGCCCGCGATGGCCAGGCTCGCTTGGATCGGTGCGCGCGAGCAGCGTCATCAGATCGGCGCGCACCGGATGCGTGATCCAAGTCTTGTTGCCGTAGACCTTGTAGACATCGCCCTGCCGCACCGCCCGCGTCTTGATCGAGGCGAGATCGGAACCGCAATTGGGCTCGGTAAACACCGCGGTCGGCAACACCTCCCCGGAGGCGAGCTTCGGCAGCCAGCGGTTTTTCTGCTCCTCGGTGCCGCCGCCGATAATCAACTCCGCCGCGATCTCGGAGCGCGTCCCAAGCGAGCCGACGCCGATATAGCCGCGTGAGAGCTCCTCGGAGACGACGCACATCGACTCCTTGCCGAGCCCGAGGCCGCCATAGTCTTGCGGGATTGTGAGGCCGAAGACGCCAAGCTCCGACATCTGCGCAACGACCTCGAGCGGGATGTAGCTGTTCGTGCGATGCCATTGCTGTGCCTGCGGCGCGATTTCGCTGTCGGCGAACTTGCGCATCTCCTCGCGCATCGTCGTCAACGTTTCGTCCAGTCCGCAGTCGCCGACGGTAACCTCGTGATGTTCCCGCATCAGCTCGACGAGACGGGCGCGGTGCTCGACATGGCCCTGGGCGAACGCATGCAGCGGGCCCGCTAGGCGCGCGACGACCGCCTCTGCAGCAAGGCCGAGATCGAGGGGACGCACGATCTCGCCCTGGCTCATGGGGATGCCGCCCTGAATCTGGGCGAGGTATTCGCCGATCCCGAGCCGCACGAGCAGTTCCTCGACCTCACCCAATGTGCCGCCGGCATGCATTCGCTCGGCATAGGCCGCAAGTTGCCGCACCGATTCGACATAGGTTGCAAGCCAGGCAAGGCCATGGGTGGCGCGCTGCTCGCGATCGAGCAAAGCGTCGAGCATCTGGTGATCGACCGTGACGCGTCCGCGCACCGCCGCCGTTGCGTCGGCGAGCAGCGCCTCGACTGCCTCCCTTGCCTGCCGCGCCAGCGCAATCAGCTTGACCCCGGCGTCGCGGCGTTGCGCCTTGTCCAGCACGACGATCTCCCTTGCTAACGCCTAGCGCATTCCGTGGACCAACATCGGGTCGGCTCTCAGACTACGCGTGCAGTGCACAAAAGCAACGGCAGGGGACCGGTTCGGGTGCCACGCCTTTGCAAAGCGGCTGCTGCATTATTGACCACTTGGAATGACATTGGCGGCTTGGGATAACGCTGGACTTGGGAATTCCCCATGCGACCGCGCTTTCGATGCGACGAGCCTTAAACATCGCCGTAGACGCTTACTGGCGTTTCCTCGCCGACGACGGCTGGGCGATCGCAAGCCACATCGCGCTTTCCGCGATAATGGCCATGTTTCCCTTCTTCATTCTGCTCACCTCGCTCGCGGGGGTCTTCGGCTCCAACGATCTCGCCGACGAGGTGGCCAAGCTGATGCTTGCGACATGGCCGGAGGAAGTATCCATACCGATCGCACGCGAAATTCATGACGTGCTGACAACTACGCATAGCGGCGCGCTCACGGTCGGTGCCCTGTTCGCGATTTTCTTTGCCTCGAGCGGAGTGGAAAGCCTGCGTATCGGTCTCAACCGCGCCTATGGCATGGTAGAAACGCGGCAATGGTTCCTGCTGCGGCTTGAATCGATCGCCTACGTGCTACTAGCCGCGGTGGGGTTGTTGGCGCTAGGGTTTCTTATCGTCCTGGGCCCTCTGATATTCGGCACCGCCCTGCGCTATGCGCCGTGGCTGGAGCCGCTCGAGGGCACGTTTAACTTTTTCCGCTTTGCCATCGCGGTCGTCGTCCTCACCGTCGCGCTGTTCGTCGCACACAAGTGGTTGCCGGCCGGCCGCCGGCGGATTATGGAGATTCTGCCGGGTATCATCGCCACCTTGGTCTTGTGGTTGGTCGCGGGTATCGCCTTCGCGCGGTATCTCGCGGAGTTCGCAAACAACTACGTGAGCTATTATGCAGGCCTCGCCTCGGTCATGATGGCGCTGGTGTTTCTGTATTGGACGGCATCGATCTTCATCTATGGCGGCGCGCTCAATGCCGCGATGGCAACCCCACGCTCCGCCGCCACCGCAGCGGTCGCCAAAAGCTGAACTCGGCTTCGTCGGCGCGTGGACCGCTCAACGGCGGCTCCGCCGGATCACCGATGCAAGTGTCGGCTGGCACTCACTGCCCGCGACCGCTCGCAGTGCAAGGCAAATGGCATAAAAGGCCGCTCCGCCGGGAGCGGCCCCTCGCCTTTTACGCTGCCGTTCCTGCGGCGACGAATATCAGCCGACGTAGGCGACGCGCTCCTGGGCCTCCGCCTCGGCCGCGGTCGTGGGCTGCGCGGGAAGCTGCAGCACGGTTGCCTCCTGACCTTCGACGAGTTCGGTCAGGAGAACGGCCTGCCCATCCGGAAACTCGAGCGCATCGTGGTGCACCCGCGGTTGGTCCTTGTTGACCTGCCGGAAGATCGCGGTCCGGTAGGCCATCTTGCGCGCGCCCAACCCGAGGAATCCGGATGCGGTGCATGCCACCTCCCGGGAAAACGCAAGCTCAGTCCCCGGAAGCACGCATACCGCGGTCGTTGCATCTTCCTGGGCGGCAAATCCACGGGTGCCGGTACCAAAGTTGCGCGTCGTCAGTTTGTCGCCAACTCTTGCAGCACGCGACTTCACATTATGCAGGCTGTAGTCGCACATGGTGAGGACTCCTCTTTCAAGCCCCCCGTACGAGCACTGCGCTAGTCGAAGCAATAAAGGTGCCAATCTTATGGCAGGCGAAGAAAAATCCGGCTATGCGGCCTGCGACGTCGCGCTCGCCTCGATCACGTCCTCCAATGTCCGCAGCCCGGTGCGCGGCGTATTCACCAGCACAGCCATATTGCCGGGCGGGTGCCGGTTGGTTCGCATCAATTCATGCGCGTAGGGAATCCTTGTCCAGGGAAAGACTTCGCTCATGCAGGGATCGATGCGGCGGTCGAGCACGAACTGGTTGGCCGCCGAGGCCTGCTTGAGATGCGCGAAATGCGAGCCCTGTATGCGTTTCTGCCGCATCCACACGTAGCGCGCGTCGAACGTGAGGTTGTAGCCCGAGGTGCCGGCGCAGAAGACCACCATCCCGCCGCGCTTGACGACCAGGCAGGAGACCGGGAACGTCGCCTCGCCGGGATGCTCGAAGACGATGTCGACATCGCGCTTGCCGGTGATGTCCCAAATGGCCTTGCCGAACTTGCGCGCCTCTTTGACCCAGGCATCGTATTCCGGCGTGCCGACCTTCGGCATCTGCCCCCAGCAGGAAAACTCCTTGCGGTTGATCACTCCCTTGGCGCCCAGTTGCATCACGTAGTCGCGCTTGCTTTCATCCGAGATGATGCCGATGGCGTTAGCGCCGGAGGCGGCCGCGAGTTGCACGCCGAACACGCCGAGACCGCCGGAGGCGCCCCACACCAGCACATGGTCGCCCGGCTTCATGGTGTGCGGCGCATGGCCGAAGAGCATGCGATAGGCGGTGGCAAGCGTCAACGTATAGCAGGCCGCCTCCTCCCAGCTCAGGTGCGCCGGCTTGGTCATGAGCTGACGCGACTGAACGCGGCAGAACTGCGCGAATGATCCGTCCGGCGTCTCGTAGCCCCAAATGCGCTGGGAGGGCGACAGCAGCGGGTCGCCGCCGTTGCAATCCTCGTCGTCGCCGTCGTCTTGATTGCAATGGACGATGACTTCGTCGCCCACCTTCCAGCGGCGCACCTTGGAGCCGCAAGCCCAAACGATTCCCGACGCGTCGGAGCCGGCGATGTGAAATGGATGCTTGTGCACGTCGAGCGGAGAGATCGGCACGCCGAGCCCGGCCCACACGCCGTTGTAGTTGACGCCGCCGGCCATGACATAGACCAGCACTTCGTCCTCGCCGACCGGCCAGGTGGGCAACACCTCGAGTTGCATGGAGGTCTCGGGCGGACCGTGACGCTCTTTGCGGATCGCCCAGGCGTGCATTTTCGCCGGTACATGACCGAGCGGAGGAACTTCGCCGATCTCGTAGAGGTCCTTGCGCGCCGCTGTCTGCGGCGGACGGGTCGACGCGACGGCCGCCATGGGGCGTCTCCGCAATTTGCCACCGACAGCCCAGTCTGCCGCATTTCATGTTGCATCGCAATATGAACCGCGGGGATTTGCGGGGTACGCGCAGCTAGAGGGTACACTTGTCCACTTAGGTGCCCGGGCGTTTACTGACAGCTCGATCAACTTGAGCTACGCTTCCCAGTCGGTCCTGAGTTGCATCCTCAATTGCATCGCAAAATGGTGGCGGGACGCTCGTGCCCGGCCGTGAGGGGGAGGGATACCGTGGTTGGAATCGACAGCATCATCATCATGCTCATTGTCGGCGCCATCGCCGGCTGGTTGGCCGGGCAGATTGTGCGCGGTTTTGGATTCGGACTGATCTGGAACATCGTGATCGGCATCGTGGGCGCCTTCATCGGCGTCTGGCTGCTCACGCAATTGGGGTTCATACCGTTCTCCGGTTTCGTCGGCTCGATCGTCAACGCGGTCATCGGCGCCGTCGTGCTTTTGGTCATTGTTGGATTCATTAAACGATAACGACCGCGCGCTGCGCAGAGTCATGCAACGCGCAGAAAAGGTCTAAAGGTCGAAATGGCGAGCGTTGACGTGTTCGCACGCTCGGCTGCTGCGATCGAGCCCAGCGAACACGTTCCGGGAGGATTTACGTTCGCTTGCGCGGCGCGAAAGTGCCTACCCTTGTGAATGCCGCGGGAGTATGCTGCGCCGCACAATCGTAGGCGCGAGGCGGCACGATGAACGAGCCATCGCACGGCGCGACGCGGGCGCGCGACAAGCCCTGGATCTTCCGTACCTATGCCGGGCACTCCAACGCGCGCGATTCGAACGCGCTCTATCGCAAGAACTTGGCCAAGGGACAGACCGGTCTCTCCGTCGCCTTCGATCTGCCCACCCAAACCGGATACGACTGCGACCATCCGCTCGCCAAAGGCGAAGTCGGCAAGGTCGGCGTGCCGATCTCGCATCTCGGCGACATGCGCACGCTGTTCGACCACATCCCGCTCGGGGAGATGAACACGTCGATGACCATCAACGCGACCGCCGCCTGGCTGCTCGCCCTCTATGTCGCGCTCGCCGACGAGCAGGGGGTTGCGCGCGAGAAACTGCAAGGCACCACGCAGAACGACATCATCAAGGAATATCTCTCGCGCGGCACCTACGTGTTTCCACCCGCGCCGTCCATGCGGCTGACCAGGGACGTGATCCTGTTCACCACCCGCGCGATGCCGAAATGGAATCCGATCAACGTGTGCTCCTATCACCTGCAGGAGGCGGGCGCGACACCGGTGCAGGAACTCGCCTTTGCGCTCGCGACCGCGATCGCCGTGCTCGACACCGTGCAGGCGTCCGGCGCCGTCGAGCGTGGCGCTTTCGGCGAGGTGGTCGGACGCATCTCGTTCTTCGTCAATGCCGGGCTGCGCTTCATCACGGAGCTCTGCAAGATGCGCACCTTCGCCGAGCTTTGGGACGAGATCACCGCCGAACGCTACGGCGTCAATGATCCCAAGCAGCGGCTGTTCCGCTACGGGGTACAGGTCAACTCGCTCGGGCTGACCGAGCAACAGCCGGAGAACAACGTCAGTCGCATTCTCATCGAGATGCTGGCGGTGACGCTATCCAAGAACGCGCGTGCGCGGGCGGTGCAATTGCCGGCGTGGAACGAAGCGCTCGGCCTGCCGCGGCCCTGGGATCAGCAATGGTCGCTACGCATGCAGCAGATCCTCGCCTACGAGACCGACCTGCTCGAATACGGCGACATTTTCGACGGTTCGCCGGCCATCGCCGAGAAGGTCGAACAGCTCAAGCGTGACGCGAAAGAGGAGCTGGCCCACATCGAGGCGCTCGGCGGCGCGGTCGCTGCCGTCGATCATGGCTATATGAAGCAGCAACTCGTGGAATCGAATACGCGGCGCGTCGAGGCGATCGAACGCGGCGAGCAAATCGTGGTCGGGGTCAATCGGTTCGTGGAGAGCGAGACATCGCCGCTTGCCGGTGCGGCCAACGCCGTCACCACGGTCTCACCGCAGGTCGAAGCCGAGCAGATCGAACGGCTCAAGGCCTGGCGCAGCGCGCGCGAGCAGAAAGCGGTGGCGGCCGCGCTCAAGGAGCTGCGCGCTGCGGCAAGGGAAAATCGCAACATCATGCCGGCCTCGATCGCCTGCGCCAAAGCCGGCGTCACGACCGGCGAATGGGCCTTCGCGTTGCGCGAAAGCTTCGGCGAGTACCGCGCGCCCACGGGCGTGGGGCACGCGCCGCGCAACGAAACCGTCGGCCTCGACGACCTGCGCGCGGAGGTCGAGCGCGTATCGCGCAAGCTCGGCCGGCGGCTGAAATTCGTGCTCGGCAAGCCAGGCCTCGACGGACATTCGAACGGCGCCGAACAGATCGCGGTGCGCGCGCGCGACGCCGGCATGGACGTGACCTACGAAGGCATCCGGCTGACGCCGGCGGAAATCGTCGACGCCGCGCGCGAGCAGGGTGCCCACGTGGTGGGTCTGTCGATCCTCTCAGGCTCGCACGTGCCGCTGGTGAAGGACGTGGTTGCGCGCATGAAAACTGCAGGCCTCGACGGGGTCCCGGTCGTGGTCGGCGGCATCATCCCGCCGGAGGACGCGCAGGCGCTCCAGCAAGCCGGCGTCGCCGCGGTCTATACACCGAAAGATTTCGATCTCAACCGAATCATGGCGGACATCGTGCGCCTCGTGGATCGCGCCGATGCGTAGCTGTCGGCCGAAAGTTCAGTCCCGTGGCGCCGCTGCAACGGAGCGCAAAAGAGACAATCATTTCAAGTCCATAGCTGCACCGCCCGCATGCTGAACCGACTCTATTTTTCGACAACTTGCCGCCGCCGCCCTTGACTCGCCGCAGTCTGACGCGACCGTGTCCCGCGGCCTGAGGGCCGCGCTTCTGTCGGCATGGTCAGTGGGGCTGGGTGATGAAAAAACTGAGTGTCGCAAGCGTCGGCCTGATGGCGCTGGCGCTACAGCCCGCAGCAGCCGCTGAAGTGCCGTACGGCCCCCCGCCGGTTCTGTACGCGCCTGCGCCGGCCGTGGTGATCTTCACCTGGACCGGGTTTTATTTCGGCGCGCATGTGGGCGGCGGCTGGGCGCACAAGACCGAGACCGGCACTCCTTACATTTTCAACGGCGACACCATCACGCCGGCGCAGTTCAGCCTCAACGCCAGCGGATGGCTTGCCGGCGGCCAGATCGGAGCCACGTACCAATTCGGCTCGTGGGTGTTGGGCGCGGAGGCCGACGTGAGCGGGGCAAATCTCACCGGCAACAGTGCCTGTGCGTCGGGCTCGTTTCTCACCGGTGCGCAGCTCGCCGGGAACTGCGACGTCAAGGTCATGGGGCTCGGCACCTTCGCGGGCCGGCTGGGCGCCGCGTTCGATCGCCTCCTCGTTTATGGCAAGGCCGGCGCCGCGTGGGCCAACGACAAGTACGGTTTGAATTCGACGACGGCGTACACTTTTCCGGGGTTGGGGCCAACGGTCCCGCCGAGCTTCAACGGCACGGAGACGAGGTGGGGGTGGATGGTGGGCGCCGGTGTCGAATACGCGTTCTACGACAACTGGTCCGCAAAGATCGAATACAATTACCTCGGCTTTCGACATACCACGCTGCAATTCACGGACACGACGGGCCAGTTCTTCCTCAACACCGACATTCAGCAGCAGATGCACATCGTGAAAGCCGGCATCAATTATCGCTGGGGCTGGACTCCGGTCGGTATCCGCTACTGAACGAGAGAACCGGCATCACATTGGCCCCGCCGTCGCCGCGAAGGCGGCGACCCACATTCCACCGGCGGAGATCATGGGTCCCCGCAACGGAGTCCCCGCGACGCGAGCGTCGTGGGGTGCCCCTCGCGAGGACGACAGCATCCGGTTAGTCAGTCGGATTCGGCGTTATGTGCGTGCGCGACGACCGATCCGAGCGTCTGCGTGAGCGCGCTTGGGCTCAGCGGCTTGGTCAGATAGCCGTTCATGCCCGCGGCTCGGCCTGCGGCCTCCGCATTCGTGCGGCCGGACACGCCGATGATCGGCACTTGGCCTGCGCGACCGGGAAGCGCGCGGATGCGCCGCGTCGCTTCGACGCCGTCGAAATCAGGCAGCGTCACGTCCACCAACACGACGTCGTAGCTTCCCCGCGCTATCGCCTCGACCCCCGCCGCGCCGGTACCGACGAAATCGGCCCGGTGGCCGAGTTCGGTGAGGATGGTGTTGAGCAGAACGCGCCCGTGCGGATTGTCCTCGACGCACAGGATGGCGAACGGGCGAACCGGTGCATCGGGGGCGGCCGCGCCGTCGGAGGCGGCCGGTCCCTGCGCGACCTCGTCCACGGTGACGGTCATGCGGAACCGGCTGCCGCGTCCAGGCTCGCTCGCGACTGTCACCTGTCCGCCCATGGCCTTCGCGATGCGCTTGACCAAGGTGAGCCCGAGCCCAGCACCGCCATAGCGGCGCGCAACCTGATCGCTCGCCTGTGCGAAGGGCCGGAACAGCCGCTTGATCTCGGCACCGCTGAGCCCGATGCCGCTATCCCTAACCGTGAAGATCAGGCGCACCTTCCCGCGCGCAGCCCGTTTGCGCGCCACTTCGAGGCGCACGCTGCCGCGCTCGGTGAACTTCACCGCGTTCTCGATCAGATTTTCCAGCGCCGCCCGCAGCCGCAAGGGATCGCCGATCACCGCCTCCGGGAGCGTGGGGGCAACATCGACGGTGTGCGCGAGCCCCTTGGTCTCCGCGTGCGCCGCGAGCGAAGCTGCGAGCGCATCGGCAAGGCGGCGTGGGCGGATCAGCTCGCGCCGCAGCACGAGGCCCTTGGCGTCTGCCCGCGCGGCATCGACGATCAACGAGGTGAGCAAGGCGAGATGCTCGGCCGTGCTCTTGATCGCACTCGCCCAACCGCGCTCGCGCGGCCCAAGCTCGGACGTGGCGAGCAGCTCACCTAGCGCCAGGATTCCGGTCAGCGGCGTTCTGATCTCATGCGCGATGTCCGCCAGCGTTGCCTCGATGGCGCGCGCATTGGGCACCGGCGAGCGCGCCACGCGCTTGGTCCGGCGCGGCCGTTTGCCGGCGGATGTCCTCGGTCTCGCCATCGCACCCCTACGGCAGATTGCCACGCAGACAAGCCGCCGGCCACAGGCTCACGCGAGCCCGACCACCCGGCGGATGTCTGCCGCACTTGCACCATCCTCGCGCAGCGCCCGCAAGGCGGTCGCGCGGGTCGATTTCGATAGCTTTTGCCCGTGGGCATCGAGGATCAGACGGTGGTGATGGTAGTTTGGTGCCGGCAGGCCGAACAGCGCCTGCAGCACGCGGTGCACGCTGGTCGAGGCGAACAGATCCTGCCCGCGTACCACGTGGGTCACGCCTTGCTCGGCGTCGTCGAGCACGACCGAGAGATGATAGCTCGTCGGCGTCTCCTTGCGCGCGAGCGCGACATCGCCCCACGCTTGCGGGCTTGCCTCGACAGACCTGGCTTTGCCCGCGCCATCCGTCTCGATCCACGTCAGCGGGCCCGTTCGCGCAATCGCCGCCGTCATGTCGAGCCGCAGCGCGTAGGGCTCGCCCGCATCCATGCGCCGGCGGCGTTCGGTTGCCGAGAGCGAACGCGCATGACCGGGATAGAGCGGTGCGCCATCGGGATCGCGCGGCCAGGGCGCATGCCGCTCCCGCTCGGCGATGAGGCGCGCGATCTCACCGCGCGTCTCGAAGCTTGGATAGAGGAGACCATCGAGCCGCGCCAGCGCGGCGTGATAATCGTCGAGATGCGCGCTTTGCCGCCGCACCGGCTCCTCCCAGGTAATGCCGAGCCACGCGAGGTCCTCATAGATCGCCTGCTCGTACTGTGGCCGGCACCGCGCCGCGTCGATGTCCTCGATGCGCAGCAGGAAGCGCCCACGCGCCGCGCGCGCCATCTCGAAATTGATGAGCGCGGAGAACGCATGGCCGAGATGCAGATAGCCGTTGGGACTGGGCGCGAAACGGAAGACGGGAGTGGTCATGCGCGCCCGAGCGGGCTCAGAAAGGGGTTGCGTTGCGATGGCATTTGTAGATGCTTCGCCGCCGTTATGTCGTTCTTCATCCACACCGAAGCCGATCTCGATCACGCCATCGCCCGCCTCGTCGACGCGGACCCGCGCTTTAGCATCGTCCTCTCGCGTGCGGGGCGGCCGCCGCTGCGGCGACGGCCGGACGGATTTGCGGGCCTCGCTGCGATCGTGGTCTCGCAACAGCTCTCCACCGCCAGCGCAAGGGCGATCTGGGCGCGGCTGAGCGAAGCCTTCGCTCCGGTCGACCACGCGGCAGTGCTGCGCGCGCGCTCGGCGAAGCTCGCCCGCGCCGGTCTTTCAGCGCCGAAGATTCGCACGCTCAAGGCCATCGCAAAAGCCATCGATCGCGGCGAACTTGATCTTCCCGCGCTCACCAATAAACCGGCGGACGAGGCGCACGTCGCGCTGACCGCCGTCCATGGAATCGGCCCGTGGACGGCGGACATTTACCTTCTCTTCTGTCTCGGGCATGCCGACGCCTGGCCCGCGGGCGATCTCGCGTTGCAGGAGGCGACGCGCCTGATGCTCACGCTTAAGGCGCGCCCGAGCGCGAAGGAGATGGGGCCGCTCGCCGAATCTTGGCGCCCATGGCGCGGAGCGGCGGCCTGCATGCTCTGGGCCTATTATCGCGCGGCCAAGCAGCGCGACGGCGCGCCAATTTCGGCGACGATAAGCAATGCCTGAGCTCGATGGTCCGCGGCTCGAACCGCGCACGGGCCCTGCGCGCCAACTCGTCGTGTTTCTGCACGGCTATGGCGCCGACGGCAACGACCTCATCGACATCGGCCGCGCCTGGCAGGGCCTGTTGCCGCACGCCGCGTTCGTCTCCCCGCACGCGCCAGAGGCCTGCGCCCAAGCGCCGGTCGGCCGGCAATGGTTCCCGCTCACCTTCCGCGATCCGAATGAACGCTGGACCGGCGTCAACAAGGCGGCGCCGGTTCTCACGAGCTTCCTCGACGCCGAGCTCAAGCGCCGCAATCTGCCGGCCTCGTCGCTCGCGCTCGTCGGCTTTAGCCAAGGCACGATGATGGCGCTGCATGTGGGGCTACGCCGCGCGACGGCACCGGCCGCGATCGTCGGCTATTCCGGACTGCTCGCAGTCCCATCCGATGTGAATCCGGAAACGTTCGCGGCCGAGGTCAAATCGCGGCCGCCGATCCTGCTCGTCCACGGCGATCGCGACGACTTGATTCCTCCGCAAGCGTTGTTTCATGCGTCGAGCGGGCTCGCCGCGCTCGGCGTGCCGGTCGAATGGCACCTCTCCTATGGCATCGGCCACGGCATCGACCAGGAAGGGCTGCGCCATGGCGGCGAGTTTCTCGCGCGGCGACTGGCCTCGGTGCGATAAGCGAACCCAGCTGGTGCTGGTGATTCGCGGCACAACTCGCCTGTAATCGCGAGCAGCGTCCGCTGGTTCCACCAAGCCCGGATAAGCCTCGGAACGGGCTTCACAATCCTGTCATGCTCCCCTATAGACTGTGCCCAACCGCTGCGGTTCGCAGGCGAAGGAGACAAGGAGCGCCGTGAATTTGTCCCCCGCAGGCTTTCCCGCTCTCGTGCTCAACGCGGATTTTCGTCCGCTCAGCTATTACCCGTTGTCGCTGTGGTCGTGGCAGGACGCCATCAAGGCGGTCTTTCTCGAGCGCGTGAACATTGTCGCCCAATACGACCGCAAGGTGCGCAGCCCGAGTCTCGAGATGAAGCTGCCGAGCGTGGTTTCGCTCAAGACCTTCGTAAAGCCTGCGACCCAGCCCGCGTTCACCCGATTCAATGTCTTCCTGCGCGACAAGTTCAGCTGCCAGTATTGCGGCTCGCGCGAGGATCTAACCTTCGATCATCTGTTGCCGCGCTCGCGCGGCGGGCACACGACCTGGATCAACGTGGTCGCCGCCTGCTCGCCCTGCAATCTCAAGAAAGGCAACATGACGTTGGAAGAGTCCAGGATGCGGCCGACGCAGATGCCGTTCCAGCCGTCCGTCAATCATCTGCACCGCAACGGCCGGCGCTTCCCGCCGAACTATCTGCATGACAGCTGGCTCGACTATCTCTACTGGGACACCGAGCTGCAGCCGTAAGTCTCATCTAACGCAAAGGCGTCATGGCCGGGCCGCGTCCCGGCCATCCACGTCTTGGCCGCGTCTAACATAGACATGGATGGGCGGGGCAGTCCGGGCTTGGCCCGGCAATCCATCGTGTAGAAGAGCTTTTTCCGATGGACGCGCGGGTCAAGCATGCGCATGACGAGTCCAGGACAAGTGCCGTCCGAATTAATTCAAGCTGCTATTGTCTTCATCGTTCTTGAACAAGCGCTCGCCATTTGAGCAGGCATGGCATCCAACCAAACTTCCATCCGGGCGGTATTCGGCGCGCTGTTTCTCGCGCTGTGGCTCGCCGCGCTCGATCAGACCGTGGTCTCGACCGCGCTGCCAACCATGGTCGCCGATCTCGGCGGCTTGAGTTATCTGTCCTGGGTCGTGACGGCGTATCTGCTCACCAGCACGGTCGCCGGCCCGCTCTACGGAAAATTTGGCGATCTCTACGGCCGCAAGATCGTGCTGCAGGTGGCGATCGCCGTGTTTCTCGTGGGCTCCGCGCTCTGCGGCATCGCACAGAACATGATGCAGCTGATCGTCTTTCGCGCGATCGAGGGAGTGGGCGGCGGCGGACTGATCGTCATCACCATCTCCGTCATCGGCGACCTCATCCCGCCGCGCGAGCGCGGGCGTTACCAAGGCTTCTTCGGCGCGGTGTTCGGCACCGCCACCATCGTCGGCCCGCTGGTCGGCGGCTTCTTGGTCGATCAGCTGAGCTGGCGCTGGATCTTCTACATCAACCTGCCGACCGGCATCCTGGCAATGGTAGTCATCGCGGCCGTGCTGCCGTCGCGTTCGACGCGCCGCCGGCACGCGATCGATTATGCCGGCGCGCTCCTGCTCACTGCCGCGCTCAGTGCCGTCATCCTGTTCACCGGGCTCGGCGGCACGACATTTCCCTGGGCCTCGCCGCTCATGCTCGGCTTGCTCGCGGCGAGCGTCGCCGGAACCGTCGCCTTCGTCGCCGTCGAGCTGCGCTCATCCGAGCCGATCCTGCCGATGAGCCTGTTCGGCAACCGCAATTTCGCGGTCGCGAGCGGCGTCGGTTTCATCGTCGGGCTTTCGCTGTTCGGCGCGGTGACGTTCCTTCCCATCTATCTTCAGGTTGTCAAAGGGGTGAGCCCATTGACCTCCGGCGTGCTGCTGATGCCGATGATGCTCGGCATGCTGGCGACCTCGGTAATCAGCGGGCGCATCATCAGCCGCTTCGGCCGCTACAAGCTGTTTCCTATCCTCGGCACCGGGACGATGACCTTCGGGCTCGGCGCGCTGTCGCTGCTGACGATCGAGAGCAACGACTGGCAGACCGCAATCGATGCGCTGTGGCTCGGGCTGGGCATGGGCATGGTCATGCAGGTGCTCATCATCGCAGTGCAGAACAGCGTCGACTACAAGCACCTGGGCGTGGCCACGTCCGGCACCATGCTGTTTCGCTCGCTGGGCGGCGCGCTCGGCGTCGCGCTGTTCGGCGCCATTTTCGCCAACCGCCTGAACGCGCAGCTCGCGGGGCCCGGAATGGATTTTTTGGCCACCGTCATTCCGTCGGCGGTCAAGGGCCTGCCGCCCAACCTGCACGAGGAATACATCACCGCGGTGATGGCGGCGCTGCGTCCGGTATTCCTGGTGGCGGCCGTCATTTCCGCCGTGGGCTTCGCGCTCGCCTGGATGCTGCGCGAGTACCCGCTGCGCGAGGGCGCGCCCGCGGAGGGCATGGGCGAGAGCTTCGCGATGCCGCGCGACGCCACCTCGCTCGAGGAGCTCGAGCGTATCATCACGCTCTTGGTGGCTCGTGAAAATCGCTGGCGTCTTTACGCCGATCTCGCCCGGCGCGCCGGGGTCGACCTGCCCGCGCCCGAGCTTTGGATGCTGGCGCGCCTCGGCGAGCGTGCGCCGATCACGCTCGCTTCCCTGAGCGCCGAGCTGAACATTCCGCAGGGGCAGCTTGCGCCTCCGCTGGACGCGCTATGCGCGCGCGGGATTGCAGAGAAAACCACCAGCGGCGAGCTTGAACTGACGTCAACCGGGGTCGCAATGCGCGACCGCATCGTCGCCGCGCGGCGCCAGAATCTCGCAGATATGCTCGCGCGCTGGCGGCCGGAACAGCATCCCGACGTGCTGGCATTGATCGAGCGGATGGCGCAGGCGCTCACCAGCGATCTGCCCGCGCCAAAGGCGGCGTAAGCAGATGCCGTGTCCAGACTGCTCCATCCCGTCATGCGCGGGCTTGACCCGCGCATCCATTTTCTTCGAAGACGTTTTGCAAATCCCCGATGGATTGCCGAGTCAGTAATGACGAGAGTAGCGCGAGATCGAACCATGGCGAGAATTCCGGCGGTCATTGCGACAGCGGCGATGTTGGCGGCGGCGGCGCAAGCCTTCGCGCAAGGCGATGCAGCGACCCACTACCCGAACCGCGCGGTGAAAGTGATCGTGTCCGCGCCGGCGGGCGGCGGTCTCGACATCGCTGCGCGGGTGATCGCAGATCGGCTGGCGAAAATGTGGGGGCAGCCGTTCGTGGTGGAGAACCGTCCGGGCGCCGGCGGCAATCTCGGCGCGGAGGCAGTCGCGCAGGCCGAGCCCGACGGCTACACCTTGCTAGCAGCGCAGCCGGCGCCGCTGACGACCAACGTCGTGCTCTACAAGAAGCTCAACTTCGATCCTGCCGCCTTCGAGCCGCTCGCGATCATGACCTCGATCCCGAATACGCTCGTGGTGCGGTCCGATTTTCCCGCCAACTCGGTCGCCGAGCTGATCGGCTATGCCAAGGCCAATCCAGGCAAGGTCAATTTCGGCTCGCAAGGCGTCGGCACCACGCCGCACCTCACCGGCGAATTGTTCGCGCGCCTCAGCGGCACTCAGCTCGTGCACGTGCCCTACCGCGGCACCGCGCAGGCCATCAACGACCTCGTCGCCGGTCACGTCGACATGCTGTTCTTCCAGTTGGACTCCGTGCGCGAGCAATACCGGGCGAACAAGATCAAGATGCTGGCGGTGACCACCCCGACGCGCATCGCTTCCGTGCCGGAGGTGCCGACCATGGCGGAAGCCGGGCTCAAAGATTTTCGCTCCGACACTTGGAACGCGCTCGCCGCGCCGCCGAAGACGCCGGCAGCGATCGTCGCCAAGCTCAATCAAGGCATCAACGCGGTGCTCGCCGACCCCGAGACGGCGCAGCACCTGCGCGGCATGAACATGACGCCGGTCGGCGGCACGCCGGAGGCGGCGCGGGCCTTCATCAGGCAAGAGACCGCGCGCTGGGGCGAGGTGATCCGCGCGGCGAAGATCAGCGTGGATTAGCCGCTGGCGAGATTCGATCCGCCGTCATTCCGGGGCGCGCCGAAGCGCAAGCCCCGGAATGACAGCTTGACTGTTGGGCGCAACTCAATGCCGCACCGACTTTGTTCAATCAAAAAGTGTGCGCCTTCATTGTTAGGATCAATCCAAAACAATGGATAAGGACAGCATTGCTGACCAATATACAACTGCAGATTGTATCCCCTTGGGCGGGTGAGACCGACGGCGTATCGTGACAAAGCGTGCGCGTGGCTCGATCATGCAGGCACGCTGGAAGATTCGGAGGCGGTCTGTCCGGTCAAAAATTCCGCGATCGCAGCCGCTGCCACTCCAGCGCCGCCGCCCACGCCGCGATAGCTGCGAGCGCGAGCGAGATGAGCGCGTTGTAGCCGGCAAGCGAGAGACCGAGGAACCGCCACGCCGCCTCGTCGCAACGCACCACCGTGATCGACTGCAGCTTCTCGAGGAGCCCCCCCGCCGAGCCGAGATCATCGAGCGTGCCCGCGCATTCCTGCGGGCCCGGCCACCATTTCCACTCGACGCCGGAATGATAGACGCCGAGCCCCGCATTCCACATCATGCCCAGCGCGATGGCGACGAGCGCGGCAAGCAGCACTTTGCGCGAGGCGCCGACCTCGTCACCGAGCAGCACCATCACCGCCAGCGGGGTCACGAAATAATAGGCATAGCGCTGCTCGAGGCAGAGGGGGCACGGCTTCAAGCCGAGCGCGTACTGGAAGAACCAGGCGCCCAGGATGGTCGCCGCACCGACCGCCGCGATCGCGATCGCTGCCGCCGCCACCGGTCGCGACCGGATCATGCTGATCGTGATCTCGCTCATGCCGGGCCGCGTGCTCACTCTTCTCCCGTCATGCCCGCGCTTGCCGCGGGCATCCACGTCTTTTGTGGCCCCACATGAAGACGTGGATGGCCGGGACGAGCCCGGCCATGACGCCGGTTTGTGGTTCGATATGAACGGACCATGGTCTAATCGATGTTGTCCGTGTTGATCTCCGGCCCATATAACGCTGGGAAGGCGGCAATGGTATGGGCCCGTTGACCCCCCGCGCCTCGCCGTTATGATCGCAGACAAGCCCCTGTGGCGGAATTGGTAGACGCGCCTGACTCAAAATCAGGTGGTGGCAACATCGTGCTGGTTCGAGTCCGGCCAGGGGCACCAAAAGATCAATCGGGTTTATCCCGGATCAGAGCTCCCGCTCATTCAAGCGCTGACGATGTTTTGATAACGTGGCGGCGAACCGTCGTCGCGCCATGATCGCGTTATTGAAAAGCGTGCCCGGAGAGACTTACGTCTTCACGGGAGGCTCATGCTTTGCAGTTGGGCGATCCTTCCGTCATGGTGAGTGTCCGGCTGCGGCAAGAGCCCGCGAACCCGGAATCCAGTAAACGGCGGGCGGTGGTTACTGAACTCCGGCTCTCGCCGCACGCAGCCAAGCTTGCGCAGGCTGCGTAACTTGCCTGCGCTGCGGCTCGGCCGGAATGACGAACTCAGAGGCTTGGTATAGAGGAGTCGTCATGGCGAAAAAGCGAATCGGTATTCTCACCGGTGGCGGCGATGTCCCCGGCCTCAACTCGGTCATAAAAACGGTCACCTACCGCAGCAGCGAGAATGATATCGAGGTCATCGGTCTACGTCGCGGCTGGGAGGCGCTCACGCATGTCAATCTCGACGATGCGGAGAGCAGGCGCCGCTACGTCATGGTCTTGGATCGCGAGAATACGCGCACCATCGACCGTCGCGGCGGGACCGTGCTGCACTCGAGCCGCACCAACCCGGCTAAAATGCAAAAGCTGCCCGATCACCTCGCCGGCAAGGACTTTCCGCATTCGCAAACCAACAAGGGCGCCACCTGGGACGTTTCCAAGCAAGTGCTGGCGAATCTCTCGGGGCTGGGCATCGAGCATCTTATTGCCATCGGCGGTGATGACACGCTCAGCTACGCGGCCAAGCTCAACGACCTCGGCGTCAAGATCATTGCCATCCCGAAGACGATGGATAACGACGTTCACAACACGGAATACTGCATCGGTTTTTCGACCGCGATCACCCGCGCCTCCGACGCCATCCAACGCCAGCGGACCACCGTCGCCTCGCACGAGCGGATCGGCATTTTCCGCATCTTCGGCCGCGATGCCGGCTTTACCGCGCTCTACACCGCGTACGTCACCTCGATTCGCTGCGTCGTCCCCGAATACAAGGTCAATCTCGACAAGCTCCTCCGGCTGCTCATGGAGGACAAGCAGGCAAACCCGAGCAACTATGCGCTGGTCTTGCTCAGCGAGGGCGCCCAATGGGAGGGCTACCAAGTGCGCGAGTACGGCGAAGCCGACGCCTACGGCCACCGTAAGAAGGCGAGCGTGGCCGACTCCCTTGCCGACGAGATCAAGCGGCGCACCGGCGAGGAGACGATGACGTCCGACCTCACCTACGATCTTCGCTCGGGCGACCCCGACTTCGTCGACAAGCTCGTCGGCTTGACGTTTGGCAACATGGCCTACGATGCCATGCTGGATGGCAAGACCGGCCTTATGTCGGCGGTGGTGAAGGGCTGTTTCGAACTGGTGCCCATTCCCGATCCCAAGCTCGGGCCGCGCAAGTTGGACATCGCCACCATGTACAATACCGAGCGCTACCGCCCCATGTACGCCAACAAGCGGGGGCTGCCGGTGTTTCTGCAGCGCGCGTCGTAGGCCGCGCGACATCTCGGCGGCGGGTGTGCATTCGTAGATCGGGTCGAGCGAAGCGACCCAACATGGTCTCGAGGTGTTGAGTCTCGCGCAAGGGCGCTCGACCCAACCGAGAGCGAAATCTCGGCGGCAAACGGCGAGCAAGCCCTTTCCAGGTGGGGATCAGCTCTTTTGGCAAGGAACCATTGTAAATACTGATTAACATTGATTTTTTAATTTGGGATGCGACCGAGACCTTCGTCCGATGGGTCGGTCGAGGAGCAATAATTTCTCAAAAAATCACAGAATTGTCGGGAACCGTACATTTCCTATCGAGTTATCGACTGCACCCGCACGGCTGGGAGGGGTATGCGCAAACCCGGGGAATATCAGGAAAGGGCCGCCCAGTGCCTGCGCCTGGCGCAGAGCATGAGCGACCCGACCAACAAGGCTCTCTTGCTCGAGATGGCCCAAACCTGGGTCAGGCTCGCCGAGCAGGCACGAGAGGCTTGGGCAACGCCTCCTCGCTGGGCGATCCTCTCTGACATTCGGGTCTCTTCCGACCAATGAGGGCGGCCAATGTCCATGCCTTTCCCGCTTTTCGCGAATGCCTGCTTCGATCCTGACACCACCAAGGTCATGGGCGAAGTGTTCGACGAAATGATCCAATCGTTGGACAGAGTAGGACGACCGCGCGTGATTCAAGAGGCGGTCGCGAGACAGATCATCGAAGCCGTGCAAGGCGGCGTGCGCGACCGCGATGCGATCTACCAGCGGGTCCTGGCGGCAATGGCATTGAATCTTCGGCTCGGGACGGACGCGCGCCGCTGCGCGTGATTCACCACTCACGGCCCGCCGGCGCGGGCGATCAGCACTCTCCACCGCTCATTCCCGCGCCAGCGGGAATCCAGAGGCCGCACGCTGCAGCCCTGGGCCCCGCTGTCGCGCATGAGCGCTAAACTAGCCACGTGTCCCGGATGCGGTGCAGCGCGAAACGAAGTGGAGCGGTGCGCCGCTGATCCGGGACCGCCACCAACCGTGACGATCCACGCAAGTCGGGCATGCCCGACTTGCGCGCATTTTAAGTGTCGATCTCGGGTAAACCCGAGATCGGTGTCTGCAGCGCACCACTTCGCCATAGCGCGTCGAAGACGCGAGTAAACGCGCTTATGGCTTGTGTTGCGCTGCGCCCGGGACACGTTCCTTAACTTAGCGTCTACATGCTGTTGCGGGGACGAGCGGATCGTGGCGGTTCGGTCCTACGCCCGGCGGGTGACGACCACTTCGAGATATTCGCTCGGCACGACCATGGTTGCGTCGCCGGAGCGATTGAACCGTTTGATCAGCGCGAAGAGATCCTCGGTGAGCACCGTCTGCGCCTTGGGATCGAGCGCGCCGAACGTCTTCAGCAGCGGGCCATAATAGGTCTTGAACACGTCGAGCCAGTGCTGCGCCGAGCGGTAGCGGAAGGCGAACTCGCGCTGCTCGAGCTGGATCGAGGAGGCCTGCGCGCCGAACAATTCGGTGATGCGCGCGCCGGTGCCCCAGAGCGCCGGTGACTTGACGCCCGCGGGCGGCGGCATGTGCTTGCCGATCGTCTTGAACACCTGTCCAATGAAGCCGTCCGGCGTCCAATTGGCCAGCCCGATCTTGCCGCCCGGCTTGCACACGCGCACGAGCTCGGCGGCGGCCTTGTCCTGGTCCGCGGTGAACATGACGCCGAACGTGGACACCACCGCGTCGAAGCTGGCGTCGGGGAACGGCAGTGCTTCGGCATCCGCCTCGCGGAATTCGATCGCGAGCCGCTCAGCCGCCGCGCGCTCGCGACCGCGCTCGAGCAGCGCTGGCACGTAGTCCGTCGAGACGACCTCGCACCAGCGGCGCGCGGCTGCCAGCGACACATTGCCGTTGCCGGCCGCGACATCGAGGACCTTTTGTCTGGCGCGCAGGTCGAGCGCCTCGCACAGCATCTCGCCGACGATCTGCAGCGTCGTGCCGACGACCGCGTAGTCGCCGGAGGACCAAGCGCCCTGTTGGCGCGTCTTCACGGCGGTGAGGTCGGGTTGCGTCGGGGCAGGCATCGCGCGTGCGACAGCGGATGTGGCGCTCATCTCTCTGGCTCCTTCCATTCTTTAGGTGACCGTGGGCCGGACAATGTCTGTCAATATCGAGGACAAACATGTATAGTTTTGCAGACGGCCGGCGGAACTGTACTGGTCGCAACAACAGGCCAGTCGCTCCGCCCTGCGAGGGACGCCGATGATCTCCATCAAAGTCGATGCCAATGACGCCTATCCGCTGGTCGATCAGATCGTCGACGGCATCCGCCGGCAGATCGACGAGCGCTGCCTGCGTCCGGGGACCAAGCTTCCGTCCATCCGTAAATTCGCCGAAGCCTATGGCGTGAGCCGCTTCACGGTCGTCGAGGCCTACGATCGGCTGGTCGCGTTGGGGCACTTGGAGGCGCGGCGCGGCGCAGGCTTTTTCACCACATCGGTCCGCGATGCGCCGGCTCGACCCGCAGGCAACGACGGCGGCAAGCGCAACGAGGAATTGGTCTGGCTGCTCCGCCGCACCCTCGACGCACGCGAAGATACCGTGCTCGCCGGCGGGCCCTGGCTGCCCAATGCCTGGATGGACGAGATGGGCATCCGCCAGAGTCTCGGCGCGCTCGCCCGCAAGAACGGTACGCATCTGCTCGAATACGGCGATCCGTTCGGCTATCTGCCGCTGCGCGAGCATCTCGCGCTGACGCTGTCCGAGCTCGGCATTGCCGCGCGCACATCGCAGATCGTCCTGACGCACGGCACCAGTCAGGCGCTCGACCTCGTCATGCGCCATTTCGTCAAGCCCGGCGACGCGGTGCTCGTCGACGACCCCGGATACTACAATCTGTTCGGCAATCTGCGGCTGCACGGCGCCCGGCTGTTGGGCGTTCCGCGCAATCCCGACGGACCCGATATCGCCGCACTCGAAGAATTCGCCAAGGAGCACCAGCCGCGCATCTACTTCACGCAATCGGTGATGCAGAATCCGACCGGCACCGACATGAGCCCGCACGTCGCGTTTCGGGTGCTGCAGCTCGCGGAAAAATTCGATTTTACGGTGGTCGAAGACGACATCTTTTGCGACCTGCAGACCCGCAAGACGCCGCGCCTCGCGGCGCTCGACCAACTCAACCGCGTGATTTACGCCCGCAGCTTCTCGAAGACCCTATCCGGCAGTCTGCGCGTCGGCTTTCTGGCGGCGCGCCAGCCGCTCGCCGAAGACCTCGCAGACGTGAAGATGCTGACCAGCATCACGAGCTCGCAATTCGCCGAGCGGCTCATCTACATGATGCTGGTCGACGGACATTATCGGAAATTTCTCGCGCGCCTGCACCAAAGTTTGCACGAGGCACGCGTCAACGTGGCACACGCGTTCGAGCGCATGGGCATGCAGCTGTTCGTGGAGCCCGATGCGGGCATGTTCCTGTGGGCTCGGTTTCCCAATGTCGACGACGCACTGACGCTGACGGACAGCGCGACCAAGAGCGGCATCATGCTGGCGCCGGGGGTGGTGTTTCGGCCGCATCTGCAGCCCTCACCGTGGATGCGCTTCAATGTCACCACCTGCGACAACCCGCGGGTGCTGCGCTGGCTGGAGCAGGTGGCGCAGGCGGGCAGTCCTCGGCAGGCGGCGGAATAATCGCCGCGCGCGACCCAACGAATCGCGAGCTTGGGATCTTCCTTATTCGATCACCTCGTCGGCGCGCGCGAGCAGCGTCAGCCGCACGTCGAGCCCAAGCGCCTTGGCGGTCTTGAGATTGATCACCAATCCGTACTTCGATCGGCGGGCTTCTCGCCCTTGAGGGCGCACGCGAAACGAAGTGGAGCGGTGCACCGCTGATCCGGGACCGTTCCGGGCTGGGGGTGCGCAACGATCCCGGGTCTGCAGCGCACCACTGCGCTGTCGCTTCGTGCTGCGCTTCGCCCGGGACACGAGTGAGGAACGCGCGGCCCCTCATTCGATCACTTCGTCGGCGCGGGCGATGAGCGTCGGCGGCAGGGTGATGCCGAGCGTCTGCGCGGTTTTGAGGTTGACGACCAGCTCGAAATGCGTAGGCAATTCGAGCGGCAGGTCCGCCGGCCGCGCGCCTCGCAAGATGCGGGCGACGAGACCCGCTGCGGTTTCCCCGATCGCGCTCTGCTTGGGACCGTACGACATCAGGCCGCCATCGCGCACGAGCACGGCGGTTTCGAAGATCGTCGGCAGGCGATTCGTGCTGGCAAACTCCAGGATACGCTTGCGGTTGAGCAAGGTCAGCGCATCGGACACCATCAGGATGGCGTCGGGGCGCTCACGCGTCATCTCGGCGAAGGCATGCTCGAAATCGTCGGGCTCGCGCACGCCCAGCGTCTGGACTTTGACGCCGAGGACGCGGGCCGCGTCCTCGGCGGAGCGATAGCGCAGCGTCATGCCCAGGTCGGCAGCATTCCACAACATGGCGACGCGCGACAGCCCCGGCAGCGCGTCGCGCAGGATTTCAAGTCGTTTGGCGCTGAGCTCGGTCGACAGTTCCGTGACGCCGGTGATATTGCCGCCGGGCCGGGCGAGGCCGTCGACGAGGCCGGTCGCCACCGGATCGCCCGCGCCGGCGACGACGATCGGTATGTCTCTGGTCGAAGTCTTGGCGGCGAGCGCGGCGGGATAGCTGAAGGTGACGATGACATCCACGTTCTCGGCCTTGAGCTCGGCCACGAGACCCTCGAGCCGCTCGGGGTGCGCGTCGGCCGCTCGCTGCACGACGACGAGGTTCTGGCCATCGACGAAGCCGCGCCCAGCAAGCCCGGAGAGCATCGTCTTACGACGCTCGTCGAGCGGACCCACTGCGGGGCCGTTGGTGAGCAGCCCCAGGCGATAGGTCCTGCCCGACTGCTGCGCGCGTGCCGCGCGCGGCCACGCCGCGATGGCGATAAATGATGTAATGAACTCGCGACGCTTCATTCGATCACCCGCGTTGGCGCGCTGTAGGGTGGGCAAAATCGATGACCGGAGCCGTCCGCGTGGGCACGGCGCGCGCACGATTTTGCCCACGCGGATGGAGCGAACAGCGCGCCTTTGCCCACCCTACGCCGGACAGCTGCGCGCGCCCGGCCCGACGGCCTCGCGCGCGCAGTTCGCAGCAGTTTCAACCTAGCGCAGCGCGCGCGGCAGGTCTTTGGGGCGGGCCTGAATCGTTCTGAATCGATGGGGCGAAGGGCCGCGGCCGCAGGCCGAGCCGCAGCGGGCAATTTCCGGAATTGGACACTGAGATCAAAGCGTTAACATAGTGGTATGCGCTTCCTCGGATCGCCGGCGCTTCGGCGGGCAATCCGCCCCACAAGCGGGAGTCTTTCGTTTGCGTTGATTACACTCGCCGACTCCAGCTCTACGAGCACGGCGGAGGGGAGACAGCATGCGCACGAAGATCGAGGCAACGTGGATCGTCGGCTATGAGCGAAGCCAGCATGCCCTCGTGCGCGACGGCGAGGTCGTCTTCGAGGGCAACAGGATCCTCCACGTCGGCAAAAGATTCGAAGGCCGAGTCGACCGGGTCATCGATGCGAAGGGAAAGCTCGTCTCGCCCGGCTTCATCGACACCCACGTGCATTCCGGACACCGCGCCTCACACCGGCTCATCACCGATACCGGCCGGCCGATGTATTACGGCCAGCCGTTTCTCGAAATTTCCGTTCCCAAGGAAGGCAAGGTCGTCAAAGGCGATCCGCGCTACCTCAAGCACGGCGAGGCGGGATCGGCGGCCGCCTTCGAGCTCAATGCCGCATTCACCGTGGCCGAACTCATCCGCAATGGGGTGACGACCTTTGTCGAGTACGGCAGCCAGCTCAGCGTGCAGGACGCGTTGCTCTCGGAGGTCACCCGGCTCGGCAGCCGCGCCTATCTCGCGCCCGGCTACGATTGCGGGCGCTGGGTGGCGGACGAGAGCGGGCGGCTCATTCGCGTGCGCAACGACGCGCTCGGCCGCGAAGGCCTCAAAACCGCGCTGGCCTGGATCGAAAAGAGCGACGGCGCGGGGAACGGCCGCGTCCGCGGCATTCTCGTGCCGCGCGAGGTCGAGACTTCCAGTATCGAGCTGCTGCAAGATACCGTGCGCGCCGCCGACGCGCTGAAGCTGCCGATGGCGACGCATGCCGCCTACAGCGTCATCGAGTTCTACGAGGTCGTCAAAGAGCACATGAAGACGCCGATCGAGCTGTTGGACGAGCTCGGCATGCTGCGCCCCACCCTCAATATCGGCCACGGCAATTTCATTTCGGACAACCCCAACCTCAACTACTCGGTGCACCGCGATCTCGAGCTGATAGGGCGCGCCGGAGCGAGCGTGTCGCACTGCCCGATCAATATCGTTCGGCGCGCGCGCACGCTCGATCATTGGCAGCGCTACCAGGAGGCGGGGGTCAACATGTGTCTCGGCTCGGATACCTATCCGCGCGACATGATCATGAACATGCGCACCGCGTCCTATCTCGGCAAAATCATGAGCCACACCTATTTCGCCGCGACTTCGGCGGACGTTTTTCGCGCCGCCACGCTGGGCGGGGCGATCTCGGTCGGCCGCGACGATATCGGTCGCCTCGCGCCCGGCGCGCTCGCCGACATCATCGTCATCGATCTATCGGGGCGAAATACCTTGCGCTACGGACCGGTGCGCGATCCCGTGAAGAGCGTCGTCGAGTGCGGCGTCGGCGACGACGTCGACACCGTCATCGTCGACGGCAATGTCGTGATGGACGGCGGTGTCGTTCCCGGCGTCGATTTCGCCAAGCTGCGCGCGCAAGCTCAAGCAGCGGGCGAGCAGATCTGGGACACGCTCGCGGAGTGGGACCCGCTCGGGCGCACGCACGAGCAGGCCTGCCCCTGGTCTTATCCGACCACGGAGTAGGGAGTGGCGGCGAGAGGGCTAACCGCCAGAAAGTCTGGGAAGTCGAGCACGTGGCAAAGAACTTGCTTCTTCGGTTACAAGGCAGAAGGAGAATGCGATGAAGCATCTTGCAGGACTAGTATTGTCGCTGGGGATCGCGTTGGCCCCGAGCATGCTGCGGGCGCAGGATGCATGGCCGGCTCGGCCCATCACGTTCGTCGTGCCCTACGGAGCCGGCGGGTATACGGACTTGGTTGGCCGCCTGACTGCACGTTACGTCGAGAAGGCGTTGGGCAAGCCGGTGATTGTGGACAATCGACCGGGCGCCGGCGGCATCGTCGGCACGCAGGCGGTCGCGAATGCGGCAGGCGACGGCTATACGTTCTGCGTCTGCAGCATCGGCGCCATCTCGATCGCACCCTTCGACCCGAACCAGAAGGTGGGTTACGATCCGTTGCGGGACCTCGCACCCGTCGGCCTCGTCAGCTCAATCGCGCAGGTGGTCATCGTCAAGAAGGACCTGCCGGTGAAGACGCTGGCTGAGTTCGTGTCCTATGCCAAGGCCAACCCCGGCAAGCTCAACTACGGCTCCAGCGGCGCCGGCGGCCTGACCCACTACTCGGTCGAGCTGTTCCAGGCTCGCACCGGGATCAAGGTGGTGCACATCCCGTTCAAGAGCGGTGCGCCCTCGACCGCCGCGGTGGTCGCCGGCGAGGTCGATTTCGCTTTCGCCAACATGACCGAGGGCTTGCCGCAGGTCCAAGCCGGATCGGTGCGCGGCCTCGCCGTGACCTCGCTCAAACGCAGCCCCTACTTGCCTGATCTCCCCACTGTGGGTGAGGCAATCCTTCCCGGTTTTGTGGTGGAGACGTGGAACGGCATCATGGCCCCGTCGAAGACTCCGGAGCCGATCATCCGCAAGTTGTCGGAGATCCTGCTCAAGATGGCCGACGATCCGGAGGTGAAGGAAATCATGCGCAGGGCCGGTGCCGACACGGTCAAGACCACGCCCGAGCAGTACCGCGCGCAGATCGATCAGGAAATTGCGCAGTGGAAACCGTTCATCCAGGAAATTGCGGAGAAAAAATAGCCGCTGCTGAGCTTGTCGTGCGGAGGCTCGCCTTGCCCAGCCGGCGCGATCCGGAAGAGCATCGTCGAATGCCGCGTTAAGGCGGCATCCCTGGTCATATCCGATTGCCCAGTAACGCATGCGCGCATGTCATGCGCTACCCTCTGCCGTCCTGGGAGGTCACTTGCGGCCGTCGTACTCAGCAAACGGCGTCGATCACATGTGCTCTGATGCGGCCTTCGATAGGACCGCTTCCAAATCGGCTCGCTAGGGCTTGAGCCGCCTCTTTCGTGGCATCTTCGAGGCGCGAAGCATCACGGGTCTCAATTTCGTTCCTCAGCGGAGTTCCTTGACAGTAGGCAATCGCAGGATCCCGCGGCGAGGAAGCGCTGCTCGTGTCGTCCACTGTCTCGACCGAAATGTCCATGAACCCTGCGGCCGTCAGTTCCTTACGGATCATTTCCACGTCGTGATAGCCATGCGGGATGCGGGCCATGAAGCGAGGCGGATCTTGCGGAAAGAGCGTCGCCAGTGCTTCGGTTACGACATCGGCAAATTCGTTCTCGGAGATTCGGTCCCACACATTGAAAAAGAAATGGCCGCCCCGTTTCAGGACGCGGCGCGCCTCGCGATATCCCTGAACCTTGTCGGGAAAAAACATCGCGCCGAACTGGCAGGCCACGACATCAAACGTTTGATCCTCGAACGGCAGAGCGAGCGCATCGGCCTGTCGCCACTTGATCCGACCATCGTGAGACTGCCTTTCCGACGCACGATCGAGCATCGGCTGATTGAGGTCGGTTGCCATGATACGCGCTTGCGCGGGAAGCCGCGCTGCGATCGCTCGTGTCAGGACACCCGTCCCGGCGGCCGTCTCCAATACATCCTGGGGTTCAACCCCGGCCACTCGCCCGGCGAGGTCGCTCGCATACGACTCGAAGATGAGGGGAACCAAGAACCGGTCGTAGATTTCGGGAATCGATCCCGCGAACAGCTTGTCGGTCGCCGCCATCACGCTGCTCCGTCAAATGTGAAGCTGCCGCCGACTATCCGACTCGAATTCACACGTCCTCCGGCAGCGGCTTTCCTTTCGTTTCCGGCAGGAACGGCGCGGCGACGAATCCCAGGACGTAGATGCCGGACAAGATCATCGCCGCCTTCCCATAGCCGCCGAATTGCAGGATCAGCGTACCCGCGAACAGCGGGCCGAGGAACGCAATAAAGCGCGGCGCATTGAAGACGAATGCGATACCGGTGCCGCGCGAGCGCGTCGGAAACAGCTCTGGCAGCCACACCGGCATCCACGAATATTGCCCCAACGTGAAGAACGCGTTGATGCCGGCGAAAAGCAACAGGAGACTGAGATCCTCCGTCCACAGATACAGGACTGGCGTCATGAGAAGGGCCATGGCGAAGTAGATCATGGCGGTCGGCCGGCGCCCGATCCAGTCGGCGAGGAAGCCGAGGCAGATATAGCCGAGCACGCCGCCGAAATTGTAGGCCATCCCGGCATAGGCGGCCCATTGCTGCGGCGGCAGGTTGGCCTTCGCCGCGAGCGAGGCGGCGTAGGGCGGCAACCACGACGAGATGCCCCACCAGGCGAGCGTGGTGGTGAGCGACAGCAACAGCGCGATGATGGTGCGCCGGCGGATCTCCGGGCTGGCGAACAAGTCCGCGGCGGTGAAGCGCGTGAGCGCGTGATCCTCGGCCCCCAGCACCGTTCCGCTACGCTGGCGCTCGCGCGCCGCCTTGCGTCGCTCGTTGATCTGTTCCCACTTGTTCGATTCCGGGATCGAGGTGCGAATCCATAACGTCAGCACCGCCGGCAAAATGCCGATGAGGAACAAGTACCGCCAGGAATCCGGGCCGAGCATGCTGACGTAGAGCCACACGAAGGACGCGACGAAGTTGCCGATCCCGATGCCGCATTGCATGAGGCCGGCGCCGCGGCCGCGGGCATGGTCGGGCCACAGCTCGGCCATCATCGAGGAGCCGGTGGCCCATTCCGAGCCAATCGCGATGCCGACGAGGAAGCGCAGAATCGCGAACGAGATCCAGTCGAACGACAGCGCGGTGAGCCCGGTGGTGATGGAGTAGGCCAAGATCGCCAGGATCATCGTGCGCTTGCGCCCGATGTAGTCGGCAAGGACGCCGCCGACGATGCCGCCGATCCCCCAGCCGAGGAGCGTGATGGCGACGACCGTGCCGATATAGGCGGGGATCTGCGGATACTGCGACGGTTCGAGCAACGCGCGCATGGCCGGACCGACCGTCAAGAACAGCGCGTACAATTCGAAGCCGTCGAACAGCCAGCCGAGATTGGCGGCGAGCAGGATATTCCACTGGTGGCGGCTGAGGCCGCGGTACCACGGTTGCGAGGTGGCGACGGTGTCGGTCATGGCTTTCCCCTCCCTTGCGGATCAGCGGGCCTTCCGAGGTGGTGGTGCCGCTGCCGCGCAGCCGGTGTTCGGCTTTTATTTTCCCTGCCGGAGCGCAGGTGCTGTGACGCGCTCGATATTACTAGTTCGACCGGGGCAGCCAAGCCTGGATACTGCGTCAGTTTGCTTGCTCGGCTCGTCCGCCTCCACTCGTAGCCTGAATGGAGCGAAGCGACATCCGGGAGCTTTTCCCGAAGCTAGGCTCGGGAGCGGCGGAATGCAGCCGGCAAGGCCAGCACCGGGCACGGCGCGTGGCGGATGACGCGCTCGGTCGTGCTGCCGCGCAGCGCATCGAGAACGCCGTGATGTCCCGCGGTCGGCATGGCGATGACGTCGGCGTCGAATTCGATGGCGGCATCCACGATCGACTGCACCACATGGCCGGAGCGAAGGATGACCGGCGGCAAGGCGGGCGCGTTCGACGACACGGCATGGACCGGCGGCGCCGCCTCGCCGACGTGAAGGAGATCGACCGCGATATGCGCACCGGTCAGAAGTTGGCCGAAGCGCTGAATGATGTCGACCGTTCGGTCTGCCGGCGGCGAGAAGTCAACCGGGACCAATGCGCGGCGCAGCTTGACATCGCCGCTCACCTGATCGACGAAACCGCGGGCACCCGGCGCAATGAACAGCGTCGGGATCGCCGAGCGGCGGAAAACGGCCTCCGCCACCGAGCCCTGCAGCCAGTGCGAGACGCCGTCCCGTCCGTGGGTCGCGATCACGACGAGTTCGCTGCCATCCTCGCTCAGGAAATCGACGATGGCTCGCGTCGGCTCCTGCAATTTGAGGCGAATGTTGTCGACCTCGATTCCGAGCTTTCCCGCGACGACCCAGGGCGGATCGTCCACAGCCGACAGCCCCCATTGCACAAGCAAGTCTCGCGCGTGCGGAAACGCCAATGCTTCGGCGGCATCGTATTGGGAGACGTGAAGGAGGTGCAGTTTGCTTCTTCCCGCCAAGGCGATACGCAAGGCATGGGCAAATGCGGCCGCGCTCAGATCGGAAAAGTCGGTCGGGTGCACGATCGAGCGGATGGCGGTCATTGCAAGTGCTCATACTAGGACGCGGGTCCACAAATCAATGCTGCAGGTTTGTGGAAGAGCGCCCTGTAAAGCTCCGTCCCCGCGAAAGCGGGGGAGCCTCCTGGATCCTGCTTACGAGGGAATGAGCGGGATCTGAATCCCGTCCCTTGCCTTCGCGTGGAATCGAGGAGAGAACTGGCACATGCACAATAGGCGTGTGCCGGCTTCCATCCGGACGTTTCTCCTGCTCGTGCAAGGCAGAGCGGCTGTTGCGCGCCTTTGCGTGCTCTGCGCGATGCTGGCCTATCCCAGTGTGACACTCGCGCAGGGCGCCCCGGTCGGCATGCAGCAGCTCGAATTCATCGATGCGCAGGAAGGCGGCCGGCATCTGGCGCTGACTATGTTCTACCCCGCCGCACTCCGCGACCGCTCCGCCGCTCGTTTCGTCATACCGTTCTTCGCCAACCTCAATCTTTACAAGGACGTGGATGCTGCATTCGACGGCACGAAGCGTCCGCTCGTCATGTTCTCGCACGGACGCGGCAGCAACGGCCTCTACTATGCCTGGTTCGCCGAGGCCCTCGCTTCGCGCGGCTACATCGTGGCCGGGCTCAATCACTACCGCGCCAACACCTACGACTCGACGATCGCCTATCTCGCGAACAAGCTGTGGCAACGTCCACGCGACGTCAGCCTCACCATCAGTTTCCTCCTGAACGATCCGTTCTGGGGCAAGGTGATCGACGCGAGCCGGATCGGCGTGGCCGGCCATTCGCAAGGCGGCTTTACCGCGCTATGGGTGGGCGGCGCGAGGATCAATCCCGAAAAGTATCTCGCCTTCCAACGCGGCTGGCGCAACAATCAGATGCTCCCGGAATATCTGCGCAACGAGTTGCCGCTCGATGCCGGCCCCGCGCTCGACGTGCACGACAAACGCGTCAAGGCCGTCTTTGCGATGGCCCCCGGCATCGTGCAGGCATTCGGCATGGATGCGGCGGGACTGCAGCAGCTCCAGGCGCCGACCTTCATCACGGTCGGCGCGGGCGATACCCAGGCGCCGCCGAAGGACAATGCCGAGTTCGCTGCCCGGCACGTCCCGCGCGCCGAGCTTTACGTGATTCCGGGCCGGGTCGATCACGACATCTTCGTCAACGAGTGCAACGAGGATGGGAAAAATGAATTCCCGCAGGCCTGCATCGACGCTCCCGGTGTCGATCGCGGCCGCATCCATGCATTGATCGCAGAAGCGGCGTTGAGGTTCTTTGATGCCAGCCTCAATGTTACTCGCAGCCAGTGATCTCTTCTCTGTCTCGAAGTTTATGTCTTGGACTTGGCGGAGAGCCGCTCATCGAGGCGGCGCAGGTCGACGACCATGCGCTCATGCGTGCCGCGGCCGATCTCCTCGTTCTCGTCGCGCGCCTTGACATTGAAAAAGACGCGGCGGCCGTCGACGCGGGTGACCTCGGCTTCGGCGGTCACCTCGTGCCCGAGCGGCGTCGCCGCGAGATGGCGCACGTCGATGGCGGTGCCGACCGCGCTCTCGCCGAGATCGAGATAGCCGCGGATGGCGTTGAGCGCGGCATTCTCCATCGCCATGATCATCATCGGGGTGGCGAACACGGGAGGGAGCATCGCGTCCTTGAATTGATTCGCGAGATGCGCGGGCGTCACGCGCAGCGCAAACGTTCCCTTCGCTCCCAGCGGAATCGGGCGCATGTGCCATCATAGGTGTTCGGCCGGGGAGGATCACCCCCGGAGCGCCGGCTTAAGGAGCGCGCCCCGAAGCGGCGCAGCGGTAGACCGGTTTCGTTGCTACAGTGACGGCGATGGCGCTTACGAAGCACGGCCAGCGGCGATGGCAATCACGCTGACCCCGGTTCCCGACATTCCCCTGGTCCGGCCAGGCGACGACCTGGCCGCGCTCATCATCGCTGCCTGCGAGCGGAACGCCCTTGCGCCTGCGCATGGCGACATCCTGGTGGTGGCACAGAAAATCGTGTCCAAGGCGGAAGGGCGCTACGTCGATCTCGCAAAGATTCAGCCCTCGCCGCGCGCGGCTGCGCTCGCCACCGAGGTGGAGAAAGACCCGCGTCTGGTCGAAGTCATCCTCGCGGAATCCCGACGCGTGGTGCGCCAGAGCCCAGGCGTCTTGATCGTCGAACATCGGCTCGGCTTCATCATGGCGAATGCGGGGGTCGACCGCTCCAATATCGACCCTGACATCGCCGCCGAGCCCGTGCTGTTGCTACCGAGCGATCCGGATGCCTCGGCGGAGCGATTGCACAAGCGGCTCGCGGCGCATTTTCGCAAGCGGCTCGGCGTTGTCATTACCGACAGTTGGGGGCGTGCGTGGCGACGCGGCACCGTCGGCGTCGCGCTCGGGGTTGCGGGACTGCCCGCGCTCATAGACATGCGCGGGCGACCGGACCTGTTCGGACACGCGCTGCGCGTGACCCAAACCGGATTTGCCGACGAGATCGCCAGCGCCGCATCGCTCGTGATGGGGCAAGCGGACGAACGAAGACCGATGGTGCTGGTGCGGGGTGTGTCGTGGTCAGGGTCGCCCTTGCCGGGCGCCGCCCTGATCCGGCCGGCCGAAGAGGACCTATTCCGGTGAGCGCCGCCGCAAATCGCAATCTCGTCGTCGCGCTGTGCGGCGGCATCGGCGGTGCCAAGCTCGCGCTGGGGCTGAGCCGCGTCGTGGCGGGCGCGGACCTCATGGTAGTCGCCAATACCGGCGACGACTTCGAGCATTTCGGGCTCGCCATCTCGCCCGACCTCGACACCGTCATGTACACGCTGGCCGGCCTCGACGATCCGCAACGCGGCTGGGGCCGACGCAATGAGACCTGGACCTTCATGGCCGCGCTCGAAGCGCTCGGCGGCGAAACCTGGTTTGCGCTCGGCGATGGCGACCTCGCGACCCATGTGGAGCGCACGCGACGGCTTAGGGCTGGCGAAGCCTTATCCACCGTCACCGCCGATTTCTGCCGGCGCTTGGGAATTGCCGCGCGGCTCGTGCCGATGACCGACGACATCGTGCGCACGCGGCTGCGCACCGACGAGGGCTGGCTCGACTTCCAGGATTATTTCGTGCGGCGGCGCTGCGCCCCCCGAATTCTGGAAGTGATTTATGATGGCGCCGGCACCGCGCGCGCGCATCCCGACGTGCTCGCCGCGCTCGGTGATCCCCGGCTGCGCGCAGTCGTGATCTGTCCGTCCAATCCGTTTCTGAGCATCGAGCCGATCCTCGCCGTCCCCGATTTACGCGAGGCGATGGCCCGCGCCGCCGCGCCGGTCGTCGCGGTATCGCCGATCATCGGCGGCCGCGCGGTCAAAGGCCCGACTGCCAAAATGATGTCCGAGCTGGGGCTCGAGGTGAGCGCGGCGGCGGTGACGCGGCGCTACCGGGACTTGCTCGATGCCTATGTGCTCGATGGCGCCGATGCCGCCGATGCGGGGAAGCTCGGCATCCCAGTAACTCTCGCGCATACGCTGATGACGACGCTTGCCGATCGCGAAAACCTTGCGCAGCACGTGCTCGCCAGTGCCGACGCTTTGGCAAAGGCGACGGCATGAACGCTCGCCGCAACGTCTATGCCGTGGTCCCGATCAAGGCGACGAGCGACGCCAAGCGACGTCTCGCCCCGGTGCTCGACACGACGCGCCGGCAAGAGCTGGCATTGGCCATGTTCGAGGACGTGCTGGCGACGCTCGCGCGCGTGCGCGAGCTCGCGGGCATTATCGTGGTGACGGCCGATCCCGCGGCGGGGGCGATCGCATCGCGATACGGTGCGCGCGTTTCAAATGATGGGGCCCGCGAGGGACACACCGGCGCGGTCGCGGCCGCGGCCCGGCAGCTCGCGGCGGACGACATGCTCACGGTCCCGGGCGACATTCCGCTCGTGGAGACGGATGACATCCGCAAGCTCCTCGAGGCCCATGGCAACGCAACGTGCCGCGACACGCGCGCCTTCATCATCGTGCCGGCGCGCGATGAGCGCGGTTCGAATGCGATCGTCTGCTCGCCGGCCGGCGCCGTGCCGCTCACCTTCGGCGCCGACAGCTTCTGGCCCCATCTCGCCGCGGCCAAGCGCTGCGGCATCGACCCCACTGTGCTGCGCCTGCCGCGTATCGCGCTCGACATCGACACGCCCGACGACCTGGCACTGTTCCTCGCCACGCCCTCGCACACGCGCGCGCGGGCGCTGCTCGAGCAAGTCTATCCGTCGTCATTCCGGGGCGCGCCGACGGCGCGATCCCGGAATCCATAATCACGGACCATGGTTATGGTTTCCCGCGCTGCGCTCGGGCCCCGGAATGACGGCACGCGAAGCGGACCTTAGTGCGCCGCGACGCCGCCGGACACGTTCGGCCGCGCAAACGCCGCCTCCATCTCCCGGCGCACCTTCACGGCAAGACTGTTTTCGTCATAGTCGACGTCGCTCCAGCACAAACATTGGCCCTCGGCGATGTCGCGTTTTAGCTTGACGTCGTGGGCAAGGCCGAGCGGCAGCAAGCCCTCGGCAAGCGAGCGCGCCGCCGGAACCTGCTTGCCCCAGACGCAGAATCCGCCTTCGCCGTCGAGCACCTCGCCGGCCTTGAGCGCGCGTTTGGCCGTCGCGGCGACGTCGGAGCGGAAGCCGGTCGGCGCACCGGTCGGCTCCTTGCGCAGCGCGGCGCTGGCCACCGACACGCCGAGCTCGAGCCCGATCATGTGAATCGGCCGGTAGAGCGCTGCGTAGCGTCCGCTCTTGTCCGGCAGCATCGCATATTCCTTGAAACAGCGCCGCGCATAATCGCTCTCGCCCTCGAACACGACATAGGTGCCGAGCGCGAGATGATGCGGCACGTCGCGGCCGTCGCGATAGACCGACGAAGTCACTTCGGTGACGCCGGCCTTCTCGAGCCTGCCGCCGGCCGCCTTCGGCTTGCATATGTCGGCAAGCTCGAAGCGTGTCGCCGGCGGGAAACTCAATCCCTCGCTCTGCGGCACGAGTCCGGTGGCATTGCAGACCGCGGTCATCTCGATGCCCGATTTGGTCCCATCGACGAAGCTGTTGAACATTTTCGGATTGATCGACGTGCGGTCCGCAATCGAGAGATATTTATCGAGAATGTCCCACACCGTATCGGGGGTGGAACGGTGATAGTGCGGCTCGTAGCGCGTGCCCTTGCCGGCGGCGACCACCGTGAAGCCGCAGGCGCGCGCCCAGTCGACGTGCTCGCAAATGAGCGCGGGCTGGTCGCCCCACGCCAGGCTATAGACCACGCCGGCGGTCTTCGCCCTGCGCGCAAGCAGCGGACCGGCAAGTGCATCGGCCTCGACGTTGACCATGACGATGTGCTTGCCGTGAGCGATCGCGCTCAGGGCGTGGCGTATGCCGGCCGCCGGGACGCCAGTCGCCTCGACGATGACTTCGATCTCGGGAAAGGCGATCAGCGCTTGTGCATCGTCCGTCACATGCGTGCGGCGGCGCGCGAGCGCCTCCCCCAGCGAGGGTGCGGAAACCGCCGCATCGTCCCACCCCGCGACCCGAAGTTGATGCAGCGCACGAGCGACGTCGAGATCGGCAACCGCAACCACGTGCATCCCGCGCGTCAAACGCGCTTGGGAAAGAAACATGGTGCCGAACTTGCCCGCGCCGATGACGCCGACGGTGACCGGACGGCCGGCAGCCTCCCGCTCGAGCAGCATGGCGTGGAGATTCACGGGAATGCTCCGATCACCTAAGCAATACGCTCATTACTGCAGAGGAAGCGCGTGCTGTCTAGCGCAGGTCCCATGCAAGCGGCAGACTCGGTCTGCTCCCTCTCCGAACTCGGGTTTACCCGAGTTCGGCACATTAAGCCGGCCGAAGTCGGATAGATCCGACTTCGGCTGGGAGAGGGGTGGGGTGAGGGGTTAAGTCTCTCGACGGTTCTGTAACCCCTCACCCCAACGGGGCTTTCAACTACAAGGCTATCCAAGGCCACGGCGCTGTCCCATACATCGCGTTCAAGAGCATCCACACCGGACGTGGCGCTGGGCTGTGGAAGCGGATGTATCACTATTGGCAATTCAATCGTGATGAATTCCTGCAGCACTATCACAAGCGCAGCAACGTCGAATCCACATTCTCAATGATCAAGGCCAAGTTTGGCGATGCCGTTCGGAGCAAGACCGACACAGCCATGGTCAACGAAGTGCTTTGCAAGATCGTTTGTCACAACATCTGTTGTCTCATTCAGGAGACACACGAGCTCGGAATTGATCCGCAATTCCGTAGAGTTTTGTCCGGCCAATGAGGCGCATCCACAATACTTCTGCGAGTGTTAGGACCGATGTATACTGAGGCACTACCCGTGCATTCCATCATGCGGACACTCATCGCATTCCTCTGCGCGCCAGTGATCCCGGCTCTATTTGCTGGATGGGTGGTCGGCCTAAATCGCACCTATGCACCCTTCAGCATGTTCGTTTTCGTTTGTCTTGCGTTCTATGCCTTGCAAGTAATTGTCGGTATACCTGCTTATATATTCATGAGCCGCAAGCACATGCATCGCTTGCGGCTATATTTGCTATTAGGCGGGTTCGCCGCAGCGTTACCGATGTTGCTCATGTTTGTTTGGCGACATACGGAGCAAGGCTACAGCCTCGCGGACTATGCATATCTGTACTATCCGGCCCTGTTGGGCACAGGAACCGGACTGATGTTCTGGGTACTCGCGCGCCCGGATAAACAGGCTAATGCGCCGCCACAATCAAACTGAGACGCGACCAAGGAATGGGTGCTCAACCTGATTACGCCGCCGCATGGCGCGAATTTCGGAAGCGCAGGCTTATCTTTTGGGCCATATTTCTCGGTTACATACCTGGTGTGTTGATCATTTGGATTGCCATCGGTCTGCCGGTGTCGGCCCTAACTGGAATCAAGCCTGATTATTTCTTTTATCCAATTGCCCTCTGCTGGCTGTTCATGTTCTTGATTGCGAGCCTGCGAGTAGGGTTATTTCGTTGCCCACGTTGTCACAAATGGTTCTTCGCAACTTGGTGGTATCACAACCCGTTTGCGAGGAAGTGTGCGCACTGTGGCCTGCCCAAATGGGCAGATTCAGACTCGACGCCGTGAACGTTGCCACAATTAAGCTGAGATACGACCCCAATGACACACGTCCCGTTTTTGGGCAGAGTTCTGGTCTGCACAAAAATGGGCTAGTAGCTAAGGTTTCTTGTGCAAAGCCCCCCAACGGGGAGAGGGAGCGCACCGAGGTCGCCGCACGAACGTCTACTGGCACAGCGCGCGGGTCACGAACGTCTCGGTGCGACATTCGGCATCGCTCGCGGCGCGGCCGCGGAGCAGGACTTGCGCCGGGCATTTCTGCTCCGACTGGGTATCGAGGCTCTTGCCGGTGCCAAATCCCTTGCCGCGGCAGGCCGCCGTCGCCGCCGCCTGACAATCGGGGCCGCCGCCAGCCGATGCGGCGCAGCGCTCGCGCACCGGCACGATACGCACATTCGGCCATCCCACGACCGCGCCGGTCGCATCCTTGGCCGCATCGCGGGTCTGATCTGTAAGCTGATCGAAGGTCTGCTGTGCGTCCTGCAAATCTGTTCTGAACTTCGTGGTGCCATCGTCGAGCCAACGGCCGATTGCTTCGACGAAGCCCGGCCGGGACAGCGAATTGGGCTCGGACGCCGCCGGCGGATTGGCAGCACGCTCGTCCGGCGTCGGAATCTCGGCTGGAGGGCGCGCCTCTTGCGCGAGGGCGGAGGCAAGGAGGAAAACCGCGCATGCGGCGACCGCCGCGCGCGCCGCGGCCGCGAAACCTCGAGCACCGATGTGTCGCGAACGGCCGGTCATCCCCATCCCGTGATAGCACAGCCGCGCGCAGGCTGTGCGCGTGCCGTGGCAAAATTGAGGAGCAGTGGAACTCAAAACAGATAGAGCGCGGCAAAAATGCCGGCGACCAGCACCACCGCAAAGGCGGTTGCCCAGACCTCCAGCCGCTCTTCCAGAATAGCGCGCGCTTGCGCGCCGTAGCGGTTGAGCAGGAAGGCCTCGACGTAGAACCGCATGCCGCGCGTGATGATCGACAGGATGACGAACAGGAGGAAATTGTAACCGGCAAAGCCCGAGGCAATGGTCACGATCTTATAGGGGATGGGCGTGAGTCCCTTGATCAGGATGATCCAGCCGCCCCACTGCGCGTAGGCCGCGCGGAACGCGTCGACCTTGTCGCCGTAACCATAGAGCTGGATCAGCCACAGCCCGATCGAATCGTAAAGCACGGCGCCGATGAAATAACCGAGCACGCCGCCAGCGACCGAAGTAATCGTGCACACGGTCGCGTAGAACCAGGCGCGGTCCGGGCGCGCCAGCGACATGGGAATGAGCATCGTGTCGGGCGGGATGGGAAAGAACGAGCTTTCCACGAACGACACCGTGCCCATCAGCCAAGCGGCGTACGGCTTGTCGGCGGCGGCGATGCACCAATTGTAGAGGCGGCGAAGCATGGCGGGCTTGCTTAGCGGCGAGCGACGCAATTGTCCATCCGCCAGAGGCGACGCAACCTCAGCTTGCTCGAGACCGTCTTGCGCGGGAATGAGCGGAGTGCGGACTCGGGTCTGTCGAAGGGGCGATCAGCGCCGCTTGCGGACCCGACTGCGATCGAGCGCGACGACTTTGCGCCGCAGTGAAGCGTCGGCACGCTCCTTCGGAAGTTTCTCGGCAATTCCCAAGAGCCGCTCGCGCCGCTCCATCTCCGTCCATACGTCGCTCGGATGGACGTCGGAGGCGACCCAGAGCACCACAAGATTGTAGAGCAAGTCGGCGCTTTCGCGCACCACCGCATCGGAATCGCCGTTCATGGCGTCGATCACCACCTCGACCGCTTCCTCCGCGAGCTTCTTGGCCATCTTGCTGCGGCCCGCGTGCAACAGCCGCGCGGTCCGCGAGGATGCCGGG
>WNGF01000276.1_pt1 | contig 71322 bp, 60 predicted proteins | sample 5400641 | NCBI WGS metagenome assembly WNGF01 (sample SAMN13153371, study PRJNA577476) | soil metagenome | isolation source: 80 cm soil or saprolite under grassland replicate 2 | place: USA:California | collected 2016-06-15
TTTGGGGTGGTAATCGGACCGTGGCGCGCTCGGTAGGCAATTACGCCTCCTACCGCTATAACGATTAGGGCGAGCGCGCCCGCCGCCACCAGCAACGCCGGCCGGATAGAATATCTAGTCGCTGGAGGCTTTTGACCCGGATTGTTGGTGTTCGCTTTCATTCTTGCTCATTTCTGATCCTTTGCATTCGCTTCTGAGACACAGAGAACACTGAGACTTCGCAGAGAAAACGGCAAATCAATATTTTTCCGACAGTCTCCTGGACTAGCGATGCTTGAATTCATCCGCCCATTCAAGGTACGGTTTAGCCCAGGACAAATAGATTCTCGCCCTTGATGCGTTGATTGAAGCGAAATCCGTTTTCAGAGGCCAACGCGGGCGATGCCTCCTTCATTCTACTTGATCCTTTAACGTATCATTCTTTCTTCACTACCACTTGCTGGTTGGTTCGGCGCACCGGAGGAAAAGTATGAACACGGAATACTTCAAACAAAAACTCCTGGCAGAGGAACAGGAATTGTTGGCACGGATCCAACGCGCGGAGTCAAGCGCTCGGGAACCCGGCGACGACTCCGTCCACGATCGAGGGGACGACAGCGTCAGTGACTTATTGAAAGAGGAGCAGTTCAGGGAAGCAGACACCTATTGGACTCAGCTTCAGCAGGTGAGAGACGCGCTACAGCGAATCGAAGATGGTACATTCGGCAAATGTATTGTTGATGGCGGTCCAATCGAGGAGAAAAGACTCGAAGCGATCCCGTGGACTCCTTACTGCCTGAAACACGAGCAGCAACTCGAAGCTTCCAGGCAAGCGCCAATGCCAACGCTGTGAAGCAAACCGTCAACTTCTGTTTTCTTGAGCAAGTGTTTTTGTAGACAATCGATCCACGCGCACCACACGAACCAAACACCACGATCTGACGCGGAATGTTGTTACGACTAAGCTCTCTTCTTTTTCCCCGCAAGGCTTCTTTTTAGCACTTCCATCAGGTCCACGACATTTCCTTCCTGTTGACGCGCAGGGACCTCGACCTTTACGACGTCTTTGTGTCGCGAACGCTTTTTCTCCACCAGCTTAAGAAGTCGCTCAGTCTGCTGATCCTTCAGTTGAGCCTGCGGAATCTGCCTGCCTGTCTTCTTCTTAATGAGTTGTTCGAACTTGGTAACCAACGGCTTTGACAGCTTTTTCTTTTCCGGTAATCCAATGTCTTTGGGTGAACGCAGTTCATCCGGAAAGCGCATCGTCTCGGCACGAAGAATTCCGTTCTCCGGAAAAATTGCCACGAGATATTCCTTTCCGCGCATGACGAACGTTGCTATCCCGACAAGGTCTTCTTTCTCCATCGTTTCGGCCAGCAGACGATACGCTTTCTCGGATCCGGTTGACGGTGCAAGAAAGTAAGAACGATCAAAATAGAGAGGCGGAACCGACTCGCGTTTGACGAAGCGTCGCAGGTCGATGTCACGACCCTGCTTTGGCGCCAGGCGTTCCAACTCTTCATCAGTGACTACGACATACTTATCCGAATCAATCTCGTATCCACGAACGATTTCATCCGCGTTGAGATCGCGGCCGGTCTTTTGCGAATAGTAACGGCGGGCGAGCAGCTCGCCTTCCGGCCCGAGCATTCTTAAAGGGGCACGATTGCTTCGATTGCCTGGATACAGATCGACGGGAACGCTGACGAGGCCAAACGTCAACGTGCCGGACCAAAACGGCCGGGTGCTTCGTTGCTCCTCATCTGCCTCGGCTTTTTTTGTCGTTCGTTTAGGCAGCTCGTTTCCCCTTCTTCAAAGATTCGATGCTCTTCGCCAAAACGGCATCAAGCGAGGAGGGCGCGCGCTTAGTCTTCACGGCGCGAAGCTTTGGCGCTTTGCCCTTCGCCTTTTGCTCGATGAACTCCATCACTCGTTGGCGATATTCATCCTTGAAATCCTCTGGATTGAATTCACCCTCGAGCATTTCCACCAATTGCTTTGCCATACTCAGCTCACGCTTATCAGGAGCGCGTCCCGCGGGCCGCGGCAAATCCTTCGACGACAAAACCTCCTCCGCGTTACGGAGCGTGAAGAGCAGCAAATGATCGCCTACTGCACCCAAGGCGCCGACATAGGGCTGATTGCGCATGACCCAGCGAGCTATCCCTTCTTTATTCTGGTTGCTTAAAGCTTCAGCGAGCGCGAAGTAAGCCTCTTCGTTCCCATCCGGGCCCACGTAGTAAGGCCGGTCGTAGAACTCCGGGGGAATCGCCTTAGTGGGAACAAACTGCGTCACCTCAATGTCGCGAGATGGTTCAGGCTCGAGACTCTTGAGTTCCTCGTCATCGAGAATGACAAAGGTTCCCGGCTCGATCTCATATCCTTTCTGAATTTCTTTCGCTGGAACTTCCTTGCCGGTCTCGGGATCGACCATGTGCTGTTTGACTCGCATCAGCGCGCGATCATCGAGGACGTGAAAGCGGACCGTTTTATCCTGAACGGCCGAATACAATTTCACCTGGACCTTAGTGGAGTTGAGTTTGAGATTACCTTTCCAGATAGCGCGCGCTGCCATGTTTCCAATCTCACTTGTAACGAAAAGAAAGGGGAGCAGTCGGCAGAAAACCATGGGACTACGGCCTGCTGCTCCTGACTACTGCTTCCTGCTCCTGCCTACTCTTCGTGTCCTCAGGGGAGATACAAGTTGGGCAGGAGAATTCCATTTCGATTGTCCGCGTCACACAAACAGAGCACACAGGACCATCGCATTCCACACACCGATATTCCGTCTGATATACATACGTGTGACCGCATGCAGGACAGATTTCTACTCCTTGCTCCAGCCACCAGGGCAAATTCTGCTTAGTTTTTTTCACGGTGCGTAACCGAAGCATTTTCAGTTCCACAGTTCGGGACGAGTCGCGTGGCAACTCGCGCCCGGAAATTCAGATGAGTGCGACTCTAGCTATAGCTAGCGGGTTAGGTTAGGGTTCCGGTACAAAGTTAAAATCGGCCGCAGTAGATTGCAAAGGCGAAACATTTTCTTGCCGAGCTATACTTGCGGGGGTCTCGCATCCGATTGTTGATTCTGGACCAAGCAAATGTTACGCCTTCATCGCGGTATGGGAATGTGGTCCCGTATTCGGCGTCCTGGAGGCGTTGCTGATTAATATTGTTACAATCAAGTTGCGGCATCAGGGCAGCGCCGTGTGGGATCATTTACCAGCGCATAGGAGGACAGAATAGTTGACGGTTTGCTTGACAATGGCGTATCTGCGCGATCCAGCAGACGCCTTTGATTCACGGAACGCTCATCCTGCTGGTCTATGAGAAATATCCCCACTCAGGTACGGGCACTGCTGCAGGATATCGCCGCGCGTCTCCCGGTCATACTGGGCAAGAACCTGGTTGGCATCTACCTCTATGGATCACTCGCGCAGAGGGCGTTCAACCCCAAACGCAGCGACATTGATTGCATCGTGGTAACACGGCGCAACATGAGTGATGCCCAGTTCAGAAAACTCGGCACATGGCTGGCCAGAGCTGCGGAGACGAACCCCTGGACAGCACGCTTACAAATGCTGTTTCTGATCAAGGATGAAGTTCTCACCATGAACTCCAAAGCCTGTCTCTATCAGTTTGGAGTTCTCAAACGCAGCGGCTCGGATGGCAACCCGATCATCTGGATGAATGTTTTGCACAGCGGAGTGGTGCTTCTAGGACCCCGACCGGAATCATTCGTTCCCACAATAACTCCGAAGATTTTGTTTCAGGCCCTGGAACGCGAGATTGGCTATTTGCGAGAGCAGATCAGGCAGAAGCCCGATAGCGAATGGCGAGATGTTGCTTCGTATCGCGCCTATGCCGTTTTGACTTTATGCAGGACTCTGTATTCTTTCAGAAGGGGAACGATTGTATCGAAGCAACGGGCCGCCAAGTGGGCTATCAAATACCTGCCGCAAGAATGGGTCGAAATCATTCTTCAAGCGCTCGAGACTGATGAGGGCAAGTTAAGGACGGGTATTTCCCTGTCTCAGATCGAGCAGTTTATTGATTTTGCCGACGCCCAACTTCATGTTGGACATGATCCAGCAGAAATCTATTGCTGAGGCGGGGGCAAGTCTCGATGAACCTCGTAACCGTTCATGTGTGCTCTTACTTCAAGCAGCTTGGCCTTTGTATTGGCAGCATCGAAGGGCTTGCCGTCCTCGTAAGTAAAAGCGCTCAACGGAATGCTGACCTCCCTACCGGGCGGGATGGTACCGACCGATACGCGGCAGGTGGTCCATCCAACAAAGAGAGTAAGTTGAGTATCCAGGTATGACTCCTTTTCGGTATTAATAACGGTCAACTGCGATCCGTAATAAGTCACTTTAGGTCGGAAAGGTAAGGTGGCGTAAGGGTCTGGCGCGGTCAAAGCGGGACCACGCCAATGAAGAGCGACGGCGATCGTAAGAGCGACTACAGCCGAGACGGTCAACAACCAAAGTAGAACTCGCGAGATGCGCAATCGGTCACTCGGCTCTGGTGAAGATTCTTCAATTTCGCGAGGCTCGTCTTTCATAGCGCATTATGATGATTATGCAGCAGACATTTGCACGGAAGCAGATGAAGCATTCAGCTAATTATACTGCCTGCACCGGTAGTGGTTCCAAGACCTTCTTTAATAACAACACGAACGATCACGAATGTTAGTTGGAGCAATCATCTTCATTCTTCTGCTACCATCATTCGCTCCGGCGCAGAATGACGAGAGTTGGCCGTCTCTCAGTTATCTTCGGCACGACTACAAATCCGTCTCTGTCGTCATTCACATCCGCATCCGTGAGGCTGAAATAATTGGCAGGGTGGGTGGCTATGAGAATTGGAGGGTCGAGGGCGACGTGCTGGAATCATTCAAAGGCAGGTTCCGGAAGGGTGACATCATAGAGTATTTTCATGGGGCGGAAGCTGGTTTCCAAAAAGAATATTTCACGGGAGAGAAGATTGTCTTTCTGCTCGCCGACTACGACAATAAGAAGAAAGCGTTCAGATATTCGGTTTTAGAAAACTCGACCTTACCGCCCACGGCAGACAGGGTGCGAAAATTGAGGATGATCAGTAGGTCTCTTCTAAAGAGGCGCCCCAAGTAAGAGGAAGGAGCAGGCATGAAAGTGTTACCTATCGGGCATCCGCTAACAGTTCAATACCAAAGCAGTGAGTTTCACCAACTTGCTAACCTTTTGCGTCAGCAGAGCGTAGATCACATAGGTACGGTCTTGGTTTTTACCGGCATGGCGCCACATGCGTTGGAAGCCGCTGCTAATCGGTTAGCTCTTGACCTGGGGATGTCCATATCCAGAATTAACCTTCAAAAAGTCTCGAGCAAGTATATTGGGGAAACTGAAAAGAACCTGCAGAGAGTGCTCGGCTCGGCGGCTGCCGCTCACACCATTCTACTTTTCGACGAAGCGGATGCCCTCTTCGGCAATCGCACCAGTGTCAAAGATGCGCATGACCGATACGATAACCTCGACACGAACTATCTGCTGGAATTGTTGGAGAGTTATAAGGGGATAGTGGTTATGTTGGCCCACCCTTCAGGAAAAGCGATCACAAGAAGGAGCAAAGGGAGGCGAGTGGTCGTACGGTTTCCACCCAGATAATAGGCCGTTCCAACACTTCGATCGGCCACTTTGCAACAAAACAGTTGCCAATGTGTACCTAATATAACTAATAGCGAGTTGCCTCGTTCGAGGCAGTTTCCACATGGGGCACATCGTGGCCAACTGGCTTTGGGGTGTGCCTGTTATCCGGTTAGTCAGAGGGGCGCCTGCCTGTAGTCTGAAAAACGGCCCTGCGTCCTGTATTTTCAATCTTCGGTGTTCTATCATCCCCCAAACGCTCAGTCCCAGTGGCCTGCTTTCACGCCGCATGATTGAAGAGATAAATCAAACAATCGAAAACGGCGGGGGTAATACTCCGTGGTGGAGACGGCGTTGGCCCCGCATTATTCTTATCTGGGCCATCTGGACTGTTATCGGAGTTGTTTTCACCCTACAGTACTATTTCACCTCCTTTCGGTCCCAACATCCTGTCAAATTCGCAGACTCGCTCTACGTTCAAATCACGTGGAGTTATCTCTGGGCTTTGGCCACACCGCTCGTGCTCTGGCTGGCTACAAGGGTCCCGATCGAGCGCCACAATTGGCTGCGCAATTCTCTGATTCATCTTCCGCTAAGTATTCTACTCAGCGTGGCTCTGACGGCAATTGGAGGAATAATTATCCGGCTGCGCTTTGATTTGGGGATGGGTACATCCTTCTCTTTCGAGCGACTCGCGAGGTTTGTTATCGGAAACTTCAGCGAAGGTATCGGAATGTACCTTCTAATTGGCCTCACCGGATACACATTTAGTTATTACCGCCGGTATCGGCAGGGCGAACTGCGGGCCCTCCGACTCGAAGCTCAACTGTCACAAGCCCAATTGCAGGCCCTGAAGATGCAATTGCACCCACACTTTCTTTTCAACACGCTTCATTCAATTTCTGCACTGCTTAACAAACAACCCGAGGCGGCGCGCACCATGATCACTCGTCTCGGCGATTTTCTCCGGCTCACATTGGAAAACTCCGGGACCCAGGAAGTCACGCTTCAGAAAGAGATGGAGTTTTTGCGGTGCTATTTGGAAATTGAACGAGTCAGATTTCAAGATCGTCTCACTACTCGAATGGATGTAAGCCCACCGGCTCTCGACGCTAAAGTACCCAACCTCATCCTCCAACCCATCGTCGAAAACGCAATTCGTCACGGGATCGCCTCGCGCTCAACGCCGGGGTTGATAGAAATTCTGGCGAAACCTCACAACGGATCGTTACGTATCCAAATAAGAGACAACGGACCGGGTCTGCCTGCCGACCGCACTCCTGAGAAAATGTTCACTAAAGGGTTGGGGCTGGCAAACACTGAAAGGCGGCTCGATCGACTCTACGGAGCGGCTCATCGTTTTGAATTAGTCAATGATCCCGAGGGCGGACTGGTTGTGACACTGGAGATTCCCTTCAACACCAACGGTTCAACCTCTGAAGCCACTTCGTAACCGACCGCGTTAAGCAGCGAAAAGTTTTTTGCCAGAAACTACAGGCCTGCGGTGTAACCGTAGACAGGGGATCCCCAGACCCGCCAAGAACGTCATCCTTTTAAGGCCGACCGGAATGACTGCCCTCATCCGTGTGCTTATCGTAGATGACGAACCACTGGCTCGCGGGGTTCTCCGCGAGATGCTGCAGTCTGACCCGGACGTAACCATTGTCGGGGAGTGCGTGAACGGCAAAGAAGCCGTTCGGGCGATAAAGGAATCAATCCCCGATCTACTTTTCCTTGATATTCAAATGCCGGAAATGGGGGGCTTTGAGGTGTTGGCTGCTCTGGACAAAGGGCAGGCGCCGTACCTCGTTTTCGTCACCGCCTACGATCAATACGCCGTGCGGGCATTTGAAGTACATGCGCTCGATTACATTCTAAAGCCATTCGACCGCGAGCGATTTGAAACCTCGTGGCAACGTGCTAAAGCGGAGGTCTTGCGGGGTCGTAACGGTGGAGTAGAGCAGAAAATTCTTTCTCTGCTCGAGGATCTCAAGGCCGGAAACAAATATCTCGAACGGCTTGTAATAAAATCTTCAGGTCGTATTTACTTTCTCGAGACCCACGAAATCGATTGGATCCAGGCAGAAGGCAACTACGTTTCCGTCCACGCAGGAAAAAAGGCCCATCTACTCAGAGAGACTATTACCGGCCTCGAGTCTCAACTCGATCCCAAAAAGTTTCTGCGCATTCACCGCTCAGCGATAGTACGAATCGATCGCATCAAGGAATTGCAACCGTGGTTTCACGGCGAGTATCACGTTGTCTTGCACGATGGTACCGAACTCACACTCTCTCGCAACTATCGCGAACGGTTGCAGGAAGCCCTCGGAAAGCTCAGCTGACACGTTGTCACCCGTCAAAGCCTTCTAGTCACAACCACTAGCCCGTTTGTCACAAAACCGGTCTTTCTTCCAAAAACCCCACGTATACATGCGTGTGAAGTCCGGGGATTGATTGTTGGCGTGGCCCCCTGAAAACTTCAGGACTCTTTTCCGGCCACCTTCGCGTTGCTCATCCAGTGCTCTACCCAGAGAGCCAGTACGTCCCGGATAACACTTCTAAAAAAGTCTGTTCAGGAGGTGTTCGGATGAGAATGCGCGAACCACTAGCGGGAGCGCTGTTGACGCTTCTGGCTCTGATTCAGATGAGTGCGACTACCTTACTCAAAACAGATCCTATGAACGGGGCATGTCCCAACTCTGAAGCATGTCCCAACCCCGAGGAGGGCGGGCGAAGAGTTCCTGAGCGATACCCGAACGCTTTGATCCCCGAGCCTTCGGCTCTAGTGAGAAAGGACGAGGCACTGACCTCGGCCTACTATGACACCATGAACATTTTGGGTGGCAACAACCAGTGCAGCATGTTTTTTGGTGGGTCTGAAGCTTCTATCCATGTATTCAGCAATTTCATGGATGGCATTAGAAAAGATTTCTTGCCTTCATCTGTTGGCTTGAAAATGTCCGGAGACTATATCAACGTGCTCAATGCCGAGACGAAACTGAAGTATCGGATCTTCGAGAAAGCTTCGTTGAATAGTGGTGGACCATTCTACCGCCGGCGGACATCGGCAACAGGTATGACGATCTCAGGAGTGGGCAGTTTTCCGCCCAACTCACGGGAAGCAAGAGTCTTAATGTTGCTTCATGAATTAGGGCATTTAATGAAGGGTGCAGATCAGAAGTGGTTGCTGCCCGATGATGGTAACAACATGGCAGATAGCCTGAAGAACACAAGAAAGATCGAGTCTGTTTGTGGCTATGAGATTCGCTCATTAAACAAGCAGGAAGCCGGTCTTCCATTGGCCCGGCAAAACAATTCAGAGCAAACGGTCTCCCCGGCCGCTGCAACTTCCAGCCATCAATAGCTTTGACTTTGGAAGCTGGAGTCTTCGAGGAGGAAGCAATGAACGACGAAAAAGCAGAAGTTGAGTCATCGAGTTCCGAGACCACAGCGAACGGCAACAGTCAATCGACGGAACGACCAAACACAGTTATGGCGTTAAAGGCGCTGGCTTCCAGGCTTATGCGCGAGGTGGAATCCCTCAACGAAGTGCACACCGTAGAAATTCACGAGGGGATCGATTTCTACGACGAGGTCACCGAGTTTGAGATTGGTTTGATTCGTCGCGCGCTGACATATACACACGGCCATCAGGGCCGCGCGGCCCGTCTGCTAAATCTAAAGGTGACAACCTTGAACTCCAAGATTAAGCAGTACAAGATCCGACTCGATGCTTTCGCCAATGGTTATCCGGTCATGGATACGGGTGAGTTGAGAATGCGTCAACACGTGTAAATTACTCATTCCCGCCGAACGCGCGAGAGAAAGGAGATCCAGGGGCAGGCGAAGCGCCTGCCCCTGGATCATGTTTCAACAGCATCTCGCGTACTGAACCTGCATTAAGAACCCTCCGACAAAATGTAGTGCTGCGGTTTTCACCCCGTTAGGGGTGAGATGTTTATAGACCGAGCTGTAACGTCAGCGTGGAGATGATCTAACTCAGCCTCGCCTCACCTCCATTTTTCGCGATCTTAGCGCCTCCGAGTGTTGTTCTCGAGTTCACGATCTATTTACGGAAATTTGGTATGTACACACCCATCGAAGAATGGCACGCAGCCGCTCTCTCCAATTAAGGCAAGCCTCGCTCCCGCGATATCCAAATTTCGCAACTCCCAGTTGCGTACCTCGTCCGTGAACTGGCCCGCCGCGGGGACGAAACGCCCCAATCATGGTGTGAATGAGCAGGCATAAGTGTTGCACATTCATGCTCGACTCGCAGCGCACGAGGGAGGGAGTCTTACGAATTTTTGGAAATTAAACGGTGCCTCGCAAAGCGCTACTAAATGTTTCGATGAAAGGGAGCAGTAAGATGAAAAAGTTTATGGTCTTGTTTCTGGTCCTGTTCATCGGTCTGGCGGTTTCGCCGACCATGGCCCAGGATCTCTCGACTACTGGCTCGATAGGGGGCAAGGTGATCGACTCTAACGGCGCGGCCGTTCCCGGCGCGACGGTTACGGTCGAAGGCGCAATCGGCGAACGCTCGACCGTCGCACATTCCGACGGTGTATTCGAAATACAAAACCTCATCCCCGGTGATTACACCGTGAAGGTGACTCAGAGTGGCTTTAAGACCGTAGTAGCTTCCAAAATCACCGTCAACGTCGGCAAGCAGTCGAATATGCAATTGACCCTTGAAGCTGGTGAGGTTTCGGCTACGGTCAATATCACCGACGCTGCTACAACAATTGATCAACAAAGCACTGCCGTCGGACAGAATCTGAATGATCAGCTCTTTCAGAACATCCCTGTCCAACGCAGTGTGTCGAGTTTGTTTTATCTTTCCCCCGGCGCAGCCGACAGCATCAATGGCGGACGCGATAATCCTTCGATCGCGGGCGCATCGGGTTTGGATAATCTCTACATCGCCGATGGCGTCAACATAACCGATGCGGCGTTTGGCGGAATCGGCACCTTCAATCGCTCATACGGCGCCCTAGGCACAGGAATAAACACCTCGTTTATCAAAGAAGTGCAGGTGAAGACCGGGGGCTTCGAGCCCCAGTACGGTCAGTCGCAGGGCGGCATCATCAACATCACCACTCAATCGGGCAGCAACGATTATCACGGCGCTGTCTATGGCTTTGCTCGTCCGAAGGCCTTTGAAGCCACTCGCCGGCAGCCTGACGACACGCGGGTAAACAAGCAGGGTTCACTACTGCATGAAGAAGATTACGATGCCGGAGCTGACATTGGAGGTTATGTACCGGGCGCTCGAAACAATCTCTTTTTCTTTGGCTCTTTCAACCCAACAGTCAGACGAGAGATCGTCCAAGGGGTAAAAGCAAACGCCGCGGATGTCTCCGCCGGCAATAGCTCGATTATCAATTCCGGCCTGTTCAATCTTCTCGGCGATCATGTTCGACGCTACCGATCGCTGAACTATGCTTTTAAGTTGGATTACACCATCAATCAGAACCACACTCTGGCGTTTTCGATCTTCGGAGATCCCACGAAAACAAATCGCTCGGACTTCCGAACGCTTAACATCGACAACACCACTGGTCAGAGCCAGCTTGATTACGGCACCCGTAATCTCGCGGTTCGGTACTTTGGTTCACCCAGCCCGCTATGGACCATCGCTGCGTCCTTCAGCCAGGGCAAGAACCACTTCAATGAGACAGGCTTTTCGGATTTGAATTTGATTCAGATTCGGCTGCCAATCGATCCGATCCGCGGAAACTACGCAGCTCAGGGCCTTGGCTTTTACGAACCAACTCAGAGCACGAACTACCGCACAACATTTGATGTGACCAGTCATCAAAACTTCTGGGGTTCGCACACGTTTGGCGTTGGCTATCAATTCCAACGCTCGCTGTATTCCGGCAGCCGTGAACGTAGCGGTCCTCGTTTCGCAATTCCGGCTACCAATGCCAGCGGAACTCCCTTGACGGATATCGGTGGACAAGCGTTTGCCATCGGCCAGATGTTCAACGTTCATTGGCGACTGCGTTCACAAAATGCGGCTTGCACACTCTGCCCACGCTTTAATGTCCGAGGCACGGACGTGCCGGTTTCGCTGCAGGTCTATCGCGGTGAATTCGGTCCGCCAAGCTTCAACACGTACGGCAACTATCACGCCGGTTATGTCCAGGACACGTGGCGAGTAAACAGGTACATCTCCGCGATTGTCGGTTTGCGTTGGGAACAGGAGCGCGTGATTGGCAGCCCGAACGCTGCCGGCACGCGTTATTCCTACACCTTCACGGACCAATGGGCGCCGCGTCTCGGTGTCACCATCGATCCGTTTGGCAAGGGTAGGACGAAACTTTGGTACAACTATGGTCGCTTCTTCGAGTATCTGCCGTTGGACGCGGCTGAGCGTTCGCTGTCGCAGGAACTCGATTTCACCGGCTTCCGTTTTGCTCCGGCCTTTACGACTGACGCCGCCGGCGTTCGTCACGTAACGCTTAGTTCCATAGGATCGCCGATTCCTGTAGTCGATGCCGCTCATCTGCTAACGGGAGCGACCGGTTCCGGAAACGTTCCTGGCGCCGGCACCGTTTCGGCATCTGATCTCAGCGCAATCACTGCGGGCACAAAGCTGGGCTACTCTGATGAGCATATCATCGGTTTTGAACAGCAACTACCACGCAACTTCGTGCTTTCGGTGCGCTACCAGGACCGTCGTGTCAAGCGCATAATTGAAGACGCGGCCGTGCTATCGCCGGAAGCGGCAAACGCGGGTGTGACGCAGACCTACTTCATCGGCAACGTCGGCTCGCGGCTGGATGCAGCCACGAACCTTCAGCCTTTCCAATATGCCGTGGGCGCTGCGGTTCCCGCCGGTTGTGCGCAAACCGCCGGGGTGCCTAACTTCGGCACCGAGGTGTTCGACTCGAATGGAAACAGTCTCGGCAACGTTTGCTTTGGGTCCCGAGGCATCGTCAACGGCGCTTCCTTTAATCAACCCGACGGTATTCCAGATGGCTTCGTTGATCCGCAGCGCATCTATCGAGCGATTGAGGTTGAATTGAACAAGCGCTTTTCGAGTGGCTGGCAAGTGCTGGCAAACTCCCGCTTCGCTCGGCTGAAGGGTAACTACGAAGGTCACCTGCGCAACGATAACGGTCAAACGGATCCCGGCATTAGTTCACTGTTTGATTTCACGGCGGGCGACTTTAATTTGCTCGGCGACCAGTTCGCAGTCGGGCCACTGAATACCGAGCGACGCTTCCTCTCAAACTTCTATGCCAGTTACTCATTTGGTAAAGATCGTTTTGGCGGGCGTCGCTTGAATGGATTGAACATTGGCGCCGGCCTTCGGATGGAGTCGGGTCTGCCGGTTAGCGAGTTTCTGCCGCATCCTGTTTACTTGAATGCGGGCGAGATTCCAGTCGGCGGTCGTGGCAAGTTGGGTCGCACGCCATTCTTTTCCACGCTGGATCTGCACGCGGATTATCCGTTCCAGATCACCGAGCGTGCGAAGCTCAGCTTCATTGCTGACTTCTTCAATGTAACCAACAGCCGTAAGGTATTGTTACCCGATCAGTTCAGCCAACTGGACCTCGGCGCTACCAATCCCGACTTTCTCCAACCTCAGATCAACCTAACGACGTTGAGTCAGGGCTTCCGCCTGCCGTTCAACATGAGACTTGGGTTGAGGTTTGAATTCTAATCAGGCAGCTTGGCTTCCTGGCTGTTGTTTCAAAGTACCGGGTCAACCATTATGGGTGGCCCGGTGCTTTTCTTATTTTCAAGATAGAAGTGCTTTTTACCTCAACCGCATCGCCGGGTCGCCGAGCAGAATCCATGTGCGCCGAACGTCTAGATCGGGGGCAGCAGCCTTCGCGTTGCGGGTTGCTAAACCTAACCGGAGAGCCTTAGGACCAAACAACTGTCGGTAAAACTCAATGTCCATCACGAACTGCGGCTGCGGCTCCGTAACGCCTGATGACGCCCACACCGCCACGGCGCCTCCATCCTGCGCCTTAAGCACCGACTCGCCGAGACTATCGATGTAAGGGCTATGTGCGTAGCCGTTCAGACAAGTCATCATGACAAACAACGACAGCTTATTCGCATTAGTCAAGCTGCTCGCCAACGTAGAATTGAGCAGGCCAGCGCCTGTCCATACATTGGCCGAACCGTGTCCATAATAATTGACTACTAGGGGTCCCTGATTGATCGCGTCAACTATCTCACCGCGGGTGATGTCATCATTGCCGATATCGCCACGATTGATCATCTGCACCGTCATGTTGGACGGCAGCAACGCTCGAGTCTGTTTGTTCGCTGATTCAAAGCCCTTGTCAGCGACAAGCAAAGCTCCACGGAGCGGCGCACCCTGATCCAGATCCTGCTCGTAACTTATGATCTTGGAAACCATCAGGCTTATCTGTGCTGCTGTGCGACCCGGCAGACGGCCAACCGCCATGTCTGGCAAATCGTCTCCATTGAAATCCGCCAGCCAGTCGTCAGACATCGTTTCCATGTACGCCGTGTCAATCAGCTTTGTGGGCACAAAGTCATTATCACCCTGGGCCAGGTAGTTGCGCGGGTCCCAACTGCTGTCGCCTGTCAAAAGCAGATATTGCGGCGGGCGCGTCCAGTGGCTTGCCGCCCACGACAAGAACGCCTTTAAGGCCACAGGTGTGTGAGCGCCATAACTGAACTCATCATAAACGTCTTCGATATCGACGACGGCTACCTTCAAACCCTGACTTCGCCGCAGCGCCGCCAGTGGCGCGATCGCCTGCCGGAAGTCCTTATGCGTAAGAATGATCATGTCGGCGCCGTTGCCGGCCGCGTTCCAGCTTGATGGCTGGTTTGCGGTAACCGATGCCGCACGTTCTGCCACATCATCGTCAAAGGCTAGCAAGGTGCGCGTCTCGGAACCTTTGCTTTGCACCTTAACCGCGTATTCCGCTCCAGAAGGATCTGCTACTACAGCCATCTCGGATACCGAGTTTGGATCCGTTATATCGATTACGCGAACGTTGGGTGTGGTGAAACCACTAACGCGAGCTGTCTGGCCGCCTGGGAGGCTGAACTGCAACTCATTGTTGTCCGCTATGTATTGATGGGCGTAGGTTAGCCGCACCCAGTCGATCAAGCTTATATCGCCGGCACTGCTGGTAGCCACGAACGACAACGTGTTGTCGCCATCGTGTAACAGTGTGCGGTCAAGTGCGAACTTCGCCAGCGGATGCTCGCGGCTATTGAAAGAAATTCTGCCAAGATTGACGCCGTTGAGTGTTACCTGCACCTCATGTCCGACGAGCGTGGCTCCCTGCAATGCGATCTCGAGCTGGGGCTGCCAGACGCCTTGACGGTCTGAGTTTCTGACGGTGATCGTCTGGGTCACAGGATCAGACGCTATGAGATCGCCGAAGATGTTCTCGGCATCGCCATTCAGCAGATTTGCGAAATAGATAAGCTTATCTTTTCGCTCAGTCGTGTAAGAAAAGTTGCGCTGACCCACCGTCTCTTTGAACAGCTCATCATTGAGTTTCGCCTTGCTCCGCCTGGCGTTGATTCGTTTTCCCGGTGTGTTGCCGGTAATGAGCCAGTAGGTGTGCGTGTCAGTGGTCGGTGTGTCGAGCGCCATGCCATAGAATTCTACCGTGTCACTGGCGTTCAGATGCGCACCATCACCGCTAAGGCGGATGGGGACTTCGTGTCCGTCGGCGTACAGTTGCAGCATATATGCATTCACTAATGGATTGAGCCCCGCAGCAACGAGTTCAGATTGCGTTAGCCGATACCATCCGTTATGTCGCACCTGGACCTTCACAGCCTGCCCGGCGGCAATCGCCTGCTGCATGGCGAGCGAATCCGCTCGCAGCGTCAGCGACGCACTCCGCGCTGAGGCTGGCAGCGCGCTCGCCCAAGAATGCTCGGCCGACCTGACGCTTCCCACCATCGATTCCGCTGAAGCAGATAATTCAGTCAACAGCATGGCCCGCCCCTGCTTCGGAGACGGAATACTTGCACTGACCAGGGATGGATAAATAGGACCAAACGTCTGGCGTTCGCCGTTCAGATCGATGGCTTCCAGATAGTACAGACTGTCCGTCTTGCCCTTCGAATCGGACCAGGAATAGGAATAACCGGCAGTCAAGCGGCTGCCCGGTCCCACAGTCAACGCCGAACCTGCCACAATTGACGGCGTAACGCGCTGGCGTTTGCCGTTGTCCTCGCGGTAAAGGTGATACCCAAGATTGTTCACTTCATAGCCGCTCTCCCACGACAGTTCGACCACGTCAGAGAAGCTCGCGGCACTGAAGCGGGTTAGCCGCACGGCTGTTGGCGCCGACCCTGAGAGAGTCCAGGGGGAAAATGTGGTAACACCCGTCTTCTCAACCCAGTTATTATCAGTAACTGTGCTGGGATCGTCGTTATTACTCGACTGCCCTTGATCGGACCAAGTCCCAGTCTTCCGCCACAAGTGCAATGTCGAGCCTTCGGCATTGCCATTCAACTCTGAATCTTTGTAACGCAAGCGGAGGGTCGCTGTCGGTGCTCCAGTCGGTGTCAGCGTATAAGTGCGCCTGACCGCGTTTACGAAATCGGTGGGTGAATGCTTGTCTAGACTAACGGTAAACGTCGTCCCCGTTCCCGCAGTTCTGGTGATTCGCACGTTTAGATTACCAAAGGGCCTCGTAGTGGCGCCGAAGTCAGTACGCGTTACGTTACCAATCGCATCGCCGCTTCCGGCCGAGGTCCCTCCAGTCGTGTCGAGAACCGCAGGACTGTTGATCGTAAGATCGCTGGTGAGCGTTAGCGCAAGGCTTGCGGCACAGCTAGTATTCATTGCGACCGCAGCGGTATTGCCGGCTGTGGTGTTGTTGATTGTTAGATTTCTGAAAGTCGATGAGTTCGAGCCGGCGATGGTCTGGGCGGCAGTGCCATTGAACTCAATGGTTGGCGCATTACCGGTCAGATTAGACGTTCCATTATTGGTCCAGTTTCCGGCGACCTTTACTGTAAATGTTCCATTGTTCTTATCGAGGCTAATATCTGTCCCGGAATCGATGAGGACATCGAAAAACTGGGTCGGTCCCGTGGCAGCCGGCCAGTTTCCGCCGCCGCCAGTACCAGCAACTTCGAAAATGCCTCCCGTTGAGTTGAACAAGCCTTGGTTCTTGAAGTCGTGATACTCCTTGAAGGTGCCGCCAGACTGGGTGTACGTCCCGTCCGTGGCGCCCCCAACCGTCGAGAAGTCGCGGACGTCGACGGATCCGCCAGACTGTGTCATCGTGCCGCCGGCCGCGATTGTGATGTGATCTGTGGGCGTGGTTGCCAGGGCGCTCGCCATGTGAATGACGCCGGTACCCGACACATTCAAGTTGCCGCCGAGGTTAACCGTCAATCCTACCGAGCAGAGGAACGTGCCTGCAGACTCGTTGACGGTGCCAGTAATGGACACGGCGCCGGCCGTGACTGAGATCGTTCCTCCCGAATGGGTGACAGTTCCGGCATTGATCGTGAAGTTGCCTGCCACAGTGAGTGTGTTACCCGAAACAGTCAGGGTGGGTTGTGCACCCGCGCCCGTCGCCAACATGATCGTCTTCGCATTGGCGGCGGCGCTGTTCACGGCCGGGTAGGTCACGAGACCCGCTGGAATTGTGACGTCGTCAGCGCTCGTGGGAACAATGGTTGGGAGCCAGTTTCCAGCCGTGTTCCAATCGGTGTTTGTTGCTCCGCTCCAAGTCCTGGCTGCGGCAAATACTGGCGTTGAGGTAAAAAACAATAGCAAACCGCCCAGCAACACTGCCGCCATCGGGCCGGCGCCGAATAATCTGTTTTTTTTTGTGAATCACTTGATTCGCGTGTAAATCTAGATTCATTTGTGAACTCACTGTACATTCCTCTCCTGCCGCGACCTTAAACCGTTGGCTTCAATAGTTTGACTGACGGGAAGCCAATCGGGAGTAAAAGTTCCAAATATTTGGCCTTGCCAAGTAGTTTCTGCAAGTTGGCTATTGACACGTTCCGGTTGGCGCGCCAACCCAGATGTCGAGCAGCACTGACTGCTAGTGCTGCAACTGGCGCCATGTCCTGTGCGTTGCGGCTTGCGCCGTGTCGGGGTGGTGGTTGAGATCGCTACGGGAAGCGTTGAAGACGACCTGCTTGTGCAATCGATAAACGGCGCAACTTAGCTTTTATTTGTCGATAAAAAATAAGATTGCGCCCTTACAGAACACGCGTTGAAAGCGAAGGACGTGGTGGTCATTTAAGACTCAGATCGTGTTTTCGGAAATGCTTTCTGATTAGGAGGCGAATTCTAAACTTGTCCAGTCATATGCAAGCGGCAGTGCGCGACCGGATGGTTTCCTGATTAGTTCCTACCGAATACTGTGATCTTCCCGCCTCTGGAATAATTTTCGGGATTCGAACGCGTGGACCCACATCTGCCGGAGAGGCATCAACAACGTTAAACTAACACCGTTTGCGCCAGCAGGTCAACATGCTTTTCCCATCCCACCTCTATCGTCGCGGCCCAAAACTAAGTGTGCAAGAGCAGTATCGCCTGAAAGAGAGCCGACGCCCATCAGCACGCCATCGCTCAGCAAGACGCCATCGGCCAGAAGGACACCATCACGCAGTAACAACGCCGGTGGCATCTCCGGAAAGTGATCGCTATCTCGATGATTTTCATGCCTGGGTGAATTTGCAAGCCCCGGAAGTGTCTCGAATTGAAAGAAATGTTGGACAGGACTTTGAGTCAGGCGGTAAGTTACCATTGAAGGGAAACATGGCATTTGCAACAACAGCTTCTGGTTGAATGCAAGAATGATTATTCACATGTCGGTCGAGCAAAACAAAGCCATCGTCTCAAAGTTCTTCGAAGAACTCTGGAACAACAGGAATTTTGATCTTGCTGATGAGCTATTCGCGACAGACTGTGTAACGCATCAGCTAAGGTCAGGAAACGAAGTCGTCAGCTTGCCCCGGGGGCCCGAAGTGGTTAAGCGTCACGTCGCCGAATGGCTGACCGCTTTCCCTGATTTGAGCTTCGCCGTAGAACAAACGATAGCCGACGCAGACCGGGTGGTTAGCCGCGCGGTGATGCAAGGCACGCACACGGGTAGTTGGAATGGGATTGCTCCAACCGGCAAACTGGTAAGTATCAGGATGATTGTTATTCAACGAATCGCGAAGGGGAAAATTGCGGAAGATTGGGTATTGGTCGAGGCGCTTGGATTGCTCCAACAGCTCGAACTTGTAGAGCCGACTGAAGAGATTTTCGCAAGGGGTGCAAGGTGACTACTACAAATGAGATCATGCTGAAACGGCTTAGTTTATTTACTGTCTTGATCCTCATTGGCAGTTTAGCTGCCGCGCATCAGGATGTTTCTGAGATCAGGAACTTCCTGCGCATTGACAAGCAATTCTGCACGGGTGGGCAGCCCAGGATTGAGCATTTGGCCAAGCTCAAGGATGAAGGCGTCACGACCATTATTAACCTTAGACCGCCAGGTGAGCATCGTGCAGCTGAAGAAGAGGCGATGGCGAAGAAGCTGGGCCTTCGCTACTTTAATATTCCGGTCGTATTCGGAGATCCGAAGGATGAGCAGGTAACAGAGTTCCTGAAGATAACAGACGATAAGGAGAACCGACCGGCCTTCATCCATTGCGCCGGAGCAATACGTGTCGGAGCATTCTGGATGATCCGCCGTGTCTTAAGAGACGGTTGGACCGTGGAGGCAGCTGAGGAAGAAGCAAAGAAAATCGGGCTACGGGAGAGTCCTCACCTAAATGAGTTTGCTCGTAGATATATTGAGAAGCATCACAAGAAATAACTGACAGACCACCACGCACTCATGAGCGGGGATGCAGAGAGAAGGGATATTGCGGCGGTGGTCCATACACCCCAATGTAAGCGACGAGCCGAGGGATTGCTTCTGTTACTCGCGAGTTAAATAGAGACCTTCTCGACCTGCCTGCGGGGCGTTTGCTGAGGTACAACTTCAATCCGATGCTCCGCGACCTGAACCACTCCGACTATCGGCTGCTCTGGAATGCTCTGTTGAATTGGAACGCGCTGCCGCCGCGATGAACTTTGGAGTGCGGTGGCCCGGCGCCGCTTTGGCCTCTTCCACCACGCAACAGCGAATCAAGCTGTTTCGCCTGCGACGCGATTTCCCACCTGGGAGACCGCCGCGAACGTAGGTCAAAGCGCTGCCACCGCGTTGAACTTTGGAGTGCGGTGGCCCGGCGCCGCTTTGGCCTCTTCCACCACGCAACAGCGAATCAAGCTGTTTCGCCTGCGACGCGATTTCCCACCTGTGAGACCGCCGCGAACGTAGGCCAAAGCGCTGCCACCGCGTTGAACTTTGGAGTGCGGTGGCCTGGCGCATGCCGCCAAGTGTCGCAAAACGGCCGGCCCGTGTCTAGTAAAAGCAAAATGCGTATAACGTCCAGTGCCAGGTCAGCGCACTCCAGAATTTGTCCGAACCGGCAGACTGATATGAGACGGGAAAGCCCTGGAACGAAAGATACGCTGCGTAGCCGGCTGATAGTCGGCATCCTTTGCGTTGAAAATATTCGCCACGAATTTCTGCGGATTGCGGTCGTAGACTGGAAACCATGTGCTCTGCACCTGCACCATTACGCGATGTCCCTTCAAAAAGCGGTGGTCGTTCGTATGAAGATCGATAACATACTCGTTTATCTGATTAGGCACGATTGGCTCTGGACGTTCGAAGCTCTTGCGAAATCGGCCACGCAAGATCTCATCAGCAATCATTAGCTCATAGCCGCCCATCTTTGGATCCTTCGGATATTGTTCCGGGTAGACATCAATTAGCTTCACAGCAAAATCGCTGTCCGAGCCTGAGGTTGAGGCGAACAGGTGCGCCACGATATTTCCACTCACTGTTAAGTTCGCTTTCAGAGGTTCAGTCTCCCAGGTAAGCACGTCTGCTCGATCTCTTACGAACCGCTGGTCCTCAAGTAACCATGTATACCATCGGGACCCGCCACGTGGTCCCGGGTTATAGGTGGGCTCAACAGGTCTCGAGCGATAAGGGACTGGGTGCGCTGGATCCGATATGTAATTGTCAAACTCTCGCGCGCTGTTTTGCGAAGGAGAAGTGAATGACAGTTGGCCGCCGCGATTAAGATACAGATTTCGCTCCTTAACGTCTTTGCGCGGCGGCCATGAGTCGTAACTCATCCACTGGTTGTTTCCGGTTTCAAAAGTAATCGCCTCGGCCTGCTTCCAATCAGCTTTGTCCTTCAGGAAATGTGCGAACCAGGGAACGCGTATCTTTTCACGGAAATACTTACTGGCCGGCATGCCAAAATCTATATTCCCCAACTTGTCACCGTCGCGTCGTTCCCAGCCGCCATGGTTCCATGGACCAACAACGAGATAATTCAAATTATTTGAGTCGGTCTTTTCGAGTAGTTCATAGGCCTTCAGTGGACCGTAAAAGTCTTCCTGGTCCCACCAGCCGCCGACGTGCATTGTGGGAACCGTCACGGTCGTCAACTGATAAGCCAGCGCGATATTCTTCCAGAACGAATCGTAGTTTGGGTGGGCTATGAAGTTATTCCAGGTTGGCAGTTTGCCGTGAAAATATTTAGCATCCGCATTTGAAAGTGCGCCCAGTCGTAGATACCAATCGAAGGTGTCGTAGCGATCAAAGTCAAAGTTTGCGTTTTCTTTTGACGACTCCAGTTCGTAGGCGTATTCGAAACCATAGCTCAAGCGGAACGCTCCGTTATGATGAAAGTCGTCGCCGAGAAACATGTCTGCCGGGGTAGCCAGTTCGCACGCTGCCTTAAAAGCAGGGTGCGGCTCGAGCAGGGCCATTACAACCAACCAGCCGTCATAGGATGTGCCAAACATGCCGACACGCCCGTTATTGTGAGGAACATTCTTGATCAGCCAATCCATCGTGTCGTAAGTATCGCTGCCTTCATCGATTGACTTCGGATCTGCTTTGTCGCGTGCGGGCCGCTGCATCACAAACTGACCCTTTGATTTAAAGCGGCCTCTGATGTCCTGGAAAGCAAAGATATAACCGTCGTCCACCAGTTCCTTAAGAAAGCCGCCCGCGCCGCGTTCGAACCAGCCAGAGATGCCGTAAGGCGTGCGCATGAGAATTATCGGCAGTGGCTGATTAATGTTCTTTGGTGCGAAATATTCCGTGTAGAGCTGCGCACCGTCGCGCGTCGTTATCATCGTGGTCGTTTTGTCGAAAGCGTCAGCGAGGTTGGGCGCGCTCTGCGCGCAGAGTGAACCCGTTGAGAACAGGACGACAATGGTAATGAGGTGGATTCGTAAGTGTTCTTTCATGGTTAGACCCGGCACTAGCCGCTAAAATGATTCAGGAACAGCCCCTCTCATTCCACACCGGGCTTTAGCCTGGTGATCTTGGACCCTATAAACACCCAAGAACCGTTTCAACAGTTTCCTTAGCTGCGGATGCGATTGCTTGAGAGAACACCTTCCGCTGAATCATCAGAGCTATCAAACTTAACCGCTCTGGTTCCTGAGTACCCCCGAGAAAAACCGTTGAAACGGTTCGCGATGCGGTTCGGCCGTTTGTCTCACCGGGCTAAAGCCGCGGTGTGAATGAGAAAAATTAGAACCACTTTTTTCAAACCGACTCGTAAAGCCCTGTGAAAAGGACGGGCACATCGATACGATCCACGAAATCACACGAAGTGATACCAATAACATTTCATGTGGATCCGTGGATAGATCATCCTCGGCTGATGGCGTTAAAGAAAAGCGGATAAGTTGCCAATGATTGGCCACGGTATTGGGGTCGGAAGCCAAAGAGAATTATTCGGCCCTTGCCCATGGTGACTTCCACCAGGGCAGCCTTATCTTTGATCCGGTCTCCGCCGAGAAGCCAGCCGGAGAGAAGCGGATTGCCACTGGCGGGATAGCGGGCAATAACACGCACGGCTGACCTGGGAACTGCCGATGACTGGCTCTCACTTACTTCAAACGCCGGTGAATCCTCCGCCCAGGCGATGGATTCTTTCGGCATTCCCGCTGCAAGCGGATGCGAAGTGTCAAGCTCGATGCGAAGAATTGATCCTGGAACGTAGAAGTCTGTGCGAGGCAATCCTGCAACAACGTCTCGGATTGGGAGTTTGAACTGTTCGATTGCGAAGTCCGAAGCGCGATTGAGAAGGATGAGAGTACCGCCGTGCTCGACAAACTCGCGTAGAGCCCTCACGCCTTCTGGTCCAACCCCCCCGGTGTACTCCGGCGGCATAGTGCCGCGAGCATAGCCGCTAAGAATCGCCCGCGCTGATTGGTCTGGGATAACGATGGTTCGGTAAGCTGATAAGTCGGTTTCACGCAATTTCTTGTCATCGAGCGACGCATAGTTTGGACCTGCCTCTTCAAAAGCCCAACGGGTCCAGCCTTCATCCATGGTCGGAAGCAGCGCCTTGTAAATCGCTGTTCGTGGAGGATCAGAAACTTCCCGGAACTTCTCACGTTCCTCGTCGACGTCGGCAATGCTGAGCCTCCGATATGTTAAAGGTACGTACAGCGGTTTTGCTTCAACGTCCATCAGCATAGTCAAACTGTGCGCGGTTACGTCATATGGTGCAATAGGGCGGCCCGAAGAGTCTCGCAGGTCTGGATAGTGTTGTGGCTCAAGTAACGCTTTTGCAAAGCTACCGTAAGGTTGCGACAGCCGCACTAACAATGTAGGCCCTCCCGCTAACGGACCCTTGGTCGCAGCAGCGTTAGTGGCATCGACTTCAACGCCGGCTCGTCGCAGAATATCTACCAGTTTACGTCGGTGCTTTGCAGCTGGGATGCTGAATCCAAAGAGTTCGCCCCGCCTTGTCGGCCTTACAGCCTCTTTCCCAATCTCATAAAACCTTTGCAACCACTGCTCGCGGTTCTCCGAGGCGTGCTTCAGCAAGAGGAAAGCTCCAGTGATCATGTAGTTAGTGATATCCCGAAGATGCCACTCACCACCCGGCCAAAGTGGACCAAACTTGTCGGACTCTTTTTGTGGATCATAGCCCTCGCGTGAGCGCAGTTCGTCAAACTTAACCGTGATCGGTGTCGCGAGTTTGCACGAGGCCGTTTCCGAAAGCATGCGCACGCCGCCGTGATAATGCGAATAAGCACGCGACGGAGACCAGGCGTCGTACGTCGAGTTCGTAGTGATGCCTTTAAACCCTTGTGCGCGCATCTGTTTCGCCATCCAGTTGCCCAACTCCGTGTAGCCCTGCACGATTTGCTTTGGCACATTTGGCTCGACGGGCTCCATGTAAGGAGGCAAAAACAGACGCGAACCAAACGCACCCTGCTGGTGAATGTCATGCACAATCTGCGGGTGCCAGACGTTGTGAATTTTATCTACTGTAATCTTTGTTTCGACCTGAGTGAAGGCGTACCAATCGCGATTGTTATCGTGTCCCGTGTATTTGTGATAAAGCTCAGGCGGATCTGTACCCTCGTACGGCGTACCAAGAGTTTTGTCATACCAGTTCTTAACGATGTCCACCCCATCCGGATTTAACGAAGGCACCAGCAGAATTATAGTGTTCTTGAGAATGTTCTGAATCTCAGGTTCGTTTGACGAGGCCAACCGGTGCGCAATCAACATGCTCGACAAAGTAGAACCCACCTCAGTCGAGTGAATCCCGCAGGTGATGAGTACGATAGTCTTTCCGCGTGCGATCAGTTGCGCGGCTTTGGGATCAGGGTTTGTGCGAAGTTTTCGCGGATCAGCAAGTTGCTCCTGAATCTTCCGGTACTCTTCCAGCTTCGCAAGGTTTTCCGGTGCGCTGATCGTAGCCATGACGAATGGTTTGTCCATTGTTGTCTTGCCAAGCGCTTCAAATTTCACCCGGTCGCTCGCGTTGGCGAGTTTGTCGAAATAGGTTACGACCTGGTTCCAGCTCGCGAGTTTGCGATCGTCACCCGGCGTGAATCCAAGTACTTCAGCAGGCGTGGGAATCTGTGTTGTCGTTCCGATGTCTGCTGAACGCTTTGTTACTCTCCGCGCGTTGGCGGGACTAAACACGTTCGTTGACAGACTTGTGACGACGATCAGAAGAAAGGCGATTATCCGTAAGCGCATGTTGAAAGTGGCGATCGAGAGTGATTGGAAAATCATTGGAAGTTTAGTCGAAAAGGGTCTGAAATTGTAAGGATGAACGCACACAACAGCGTTGCGGTTTAAAACCGGTCCAGTGGTGATCCTTCCCCTCAAGCTTTGTACAAGTCATGCCTTTCAGAGTCAGGCAACTTAAAGTGTCTCTGGGCGCTCAAAACCGCAGAATAGCGCGCATTACTTGGCAAATCTGCTTGCCGCGCGCGTGTTGGCCGTGTAAAGTAACGGCGTTTCATTCCCGCGCACTCCCCGTTTTTATTACGTATGTCGGAGGTTCAACCTGGATGTCCAGTGAAACCATCCCTGTAACCGAGTATCCGGATAGAATCGGATTTAAACCAGACAACCCATATCTGGAGAGTTTCGAGCCTTACATTCCGGCCGGAGTTCGGCTCCGGGAACTAACTCCGATCCCGCTCATCATGGGGACCGTGCTGGGAATTATCTTTGGCGCGTCATCACTCTATCTCGTTTTGAAGGTTGGTCTAACGGTTAGTGCGTCCATCCCTGTTGCGGTGATCTCGATCACCCTCTTCCGCGTACTCTCCAAACTCGGACTTCGCGACGCGACAATCCTTGAGAACAACATCGTTCAGACAGCAGGATCGGCGGGTGAATCTATTGCCTTTGGCCTAGGTGTGACCATGCCTGCGATCCTGATCCTGGGATTCGATCTCGAATTATCTCGTGTGATGCTGGTAGCAACACTTGGTGGTTTGCTCGGCATATTAATGATGATTCCCTTGCGCCGAGCTCTGATCGTGGCTCAACACGGGTATCTGAAATATCCGGAAGGTACGGCCTGTGCTGAAGTATTGAAAGCGGGCGCTTCCGACGAATCGCGAGCTGCTGCCAGGGCTGGCGCGCGCGACACCACCGTAGTGGATGAAGCAACTACAGGTGGCAAAACAATCATTGCTGGTTTTGGCATTGGGTTCATTTACTACGGAATTGAACAGATCTGGAAGACCTGGAAAGAATATCCGACAAAGGTTTTCGGTAAACCCTTTGAAGGCGGTTCAATTTCAATCGAGAACAACCCGGCCCTACTCGGCGTGGGCTACATCATTGGTCCGCGAATCGCCTCGATCATGGTAGCCGGGGGTGTGCTGGCTTATCTGGTCTTGATTCCAGCGATCAAGTACTTCGGGGGCGGATGGATGACCCCACTTGCTCCTGAAACGACGCACCTAATCAAAGACATGACGGTCACTCAGATTCAGAAAGGATATATCCTTTATATCGGAGCGGGTGCAGTGGCGGCGGGAGGAATCATTAGCCTCTTCCGTTCGCTACCAGTAATTTGGAGCGGATTGAAAGGCGGACTGGCGGATTTAAGAAGGGCCGGAGGCGGTTCAAGTGATGCGCCTCGAACGGACCAGGATCTTTCGATGAAGTTCGTACTCGGCGGGATCATAGCCTTGCTGTTGGTGATTATGGTCGTGCCTCAGTTGAACCTCCGGTGGAATTTGCTAGGGGCGATACTCATAATCGCTTTTGGCTTCCTTTTCGTGACGGTCTCATCCCGGTTGACTGGTGAGGTTGGCTCTTCGTCGAATCCGATCTCCGGTATGACGGTGGCGACCTTGCTGCTCACCTGCCTGGTGTTTTTAATTATAGGCTGGACAATGCCGCCATACTTCGTCACCGCCCTTTCGATCGGAGGCATCGTTTGTATCGCCGCTTCAAATGGCGGGACCACATCGCAAGATCTCAAGACCGGTTTCCTCGTCGGTTCGACCCCCAAATACCAGCAAATTGCAATTCTCGTAGGCGCCCTGACTTCGGCTATCGCACTCGGACCAATACTCCTTGCCATGAATCAATCGGGCAGTATCTATGTCCCAGTCGCTCAAAGCAAGGACTTCAGTTTTCCAGCCGGCTTTCGGTTTAACTCCGACCAGTATGTTAAGAGCGGAGACCAGCCCAAGCGGGAAGGCTTACAGGGAGGCCAGGCAAGCTCCGACAGCAATTCATATTATGTGGTGCACAAGACCACCACAGAATACGGCCCCGCAGGCCGCTATCTGGTGAATGACCAAGGCGTTCCAGTATATCTTGCTGATCCCGGCATCAATGGCATCTATGACAGACTACCTGGCACCAACAACACAGTCGCCAAGTTCACCGCACCTAAGGCTACTCTGATGTCCTACATCATCAAGGGAATCCTGAGCCGGGAGCTTCCCTGGGGCCTTGTACTTTTGGGGGTAATGATAACTATCGTTCTGGAGCTGAGCGGCGTTCCTTCTCTGGCCTTCGCGGTCGGAGTTTATTTGCCTATCTCAACCTCTGCTCCGATCTTCGTTGGCGGAGCAGTCCGGTGGTTGGTTGATAAATATCTTCGGAAAAAGCCTGAGAATTTATCCTTGACTGAAGAGAAGATGGCTGCGGAAACCGATAAGAGTCCCGGGGTCCTCCTGGCGTCCGGCTACATCGCGGGCGGAACGCTTGCGGGTGTTATCTATGCGTTCTTAAATCTCCGGGAAGGGATTGTGAATAAGCTCAAGGTCTATGAAGAGTGGTCCACACATCATAATCCTTTTTTCGAAGGTGCTAATTCTAACCTGTTGGGCATGATTCCATTCCTTCTTCTCACTATAATGCTCTACCTGGTGGGTCGTGAATTGCTATTGAAGCCCCAGGCCTATGTACGAAAGAATGAGTGAAACCACCTCGCGCAAATTAATCCAACTGGTGCTCTCAATCATTCAAAAGTGTTACCACCAGGCGCGCTGCTAAGTACGGGGCGCGCCTTCTCATAACTCAAGAAACCATCCATGTTGTACAAAACCCCAACTCATAGATTTCGATTGTCTCTCCTAATTATAGCGCTGTTTGTTTTGACTTTTGCTTCCGTCGGCGTCGGGCAGAATGCTGCTCGTTCACCTTCTGACACCGTACGTGAATTCTACAAGGAAATGCGCGACAAACGTTTTCGCGAAGCGTTTGCGCTTTCAATTTATAAACCCGCGATCGATGGTTTAAAGCCGGAAGAGTTTAATGATCTGCGACCCGACTTTGAAGCGATGGCAGCTGCTATCCCGGAGAAGGTTGATCTCACGGGCGAGCAGATCAGTGGCGAAGCAGCTACTGTGTTCGTAAAAGTAAAGGATTCGGAGACTGGTAGTCAGGCCGAGCCGGTTTCGTTGATCCGAGTAGACGGAAACTGGATCATCGGCGACCGTGATAACCAGGAAATCGTGAGGAAGGCCGGCAAAGAGTTCTTCTTTAACGCGCGCATCGACACGCATCATCAGGAAGTACAGAACATGTTGCAGCGAATCGCGCTGGCTGAGGTTGTCTACGGCCAACAGCACGGTGGGCAGTTTGGCGACCTGCCCGGTCTGATATCTGCTGGTCTAGTGCCGAAAGACTTGGAGGGCACTCAATCCACGGGCTACAGATTCCACGTCGTCCTTTCGCCGGATCGGAAGTCATGGACGGCAGCTGCGGAACCCGCCCAGTACGGACGTACCGGGAAATTATCGTTCTTTATGGACAATACCGGCGTAAAAAGCAGGGACGAGGGTGGGAAGCCGGTCACGGTTCCGGCTCCAAAACCGTAGGGCCGCCAGAAGAGCCCGCGAAATGTGTTGCGAATGCACGTCCGCCTTCACTAGAATGGTTCTGCGATAGACCCCATTCGCACTTTCCGAGCGGTGCCCCTCCTCAATAGCCTGAAGACACTTCCTCCAGATCGAAGTGTTTGGGTCGAGAAAATGCCGGAACTCGCTCGCAGACTTGCATCCCGATTACGCCAATTTGTTGGTGAGCGAAGGCGTGCTAGGCGAGCGGCAGTAAGTTTGCCCATTACCGTGAGCCTGGCTAATCCTCGCGATCGTTCGAATGGATATCGCCGCCAGACAAGCCTCAATGGGCACACGCTGGATATCAGTGCCACCGGCGTAGGCCTCATCCTGCCGGCGATCCGCATAGGCGAGCATTATTTGACGGGTGAAGATCGAAGGCTTTGGCTCAAGCTCGAATTGCCCGATGACCCCGTTGAAATGCAGGTTAAGCCGGTTCGTTATGAAAGTCTGGATGAGGAAGGGTATTTGGTCGGCGTTCGCATCACCGAGATTAGTGAAGAGCATCAAGCTGCATATATTCATCACGTAGCCAAATTTCTGAGGACGCGGGCGGGGCGCTAAGACAATTAAACAAATTGCAACCAGCCAAACATTTCCGGTACATGAAAGTTTGGTTCTTTTGTAAGGGTTGGTTCCCACGCGAGATACCCACGTTCACGCCCACTGCCAATACATCGGAAAAAGTTGACGCGCCACTTCTCGCCGGCCCGAGGCTCTGACAGATAGCTACTCCATGGGATGCGCATCGAGATTGTTACGAGCGGTCCCACGCTTTTGGTGGCTACGGTCAGGCCAGAACGAAAATACCAGTCTGCTTGTCGCCCTTCTTCTTTAAAATTAATTGCAACGTCGAGCCATTCGCCGGTTGGAGCAGCCTCAAACTCAAAATACTTATTTGGCTCGGACAAATCAGGTGCGATAAAGATTTCGCACACGTCGCGATCCCAAAGACCCGGAGTCTTTTGCAATGTTTGCGGATTTGCTGCGACCACCAACGCTTCTCTTTGCTGACAGTGGAACAGAACATGGAGGGCTTCCGTGGACCACATAATTTTGACTTCGGCATGGCGGTCGATCGGAGCCTCGTCGCCGGACCAATACTGAGAAAGCTGCTCCGGCTTGGCAACATTCCAGCCAGCAGAATCGAAATCCTCGGCACGCAAAGACGCCTGAGACCATTGGGCGAGCGCAGTTTTGGTGGGCACCTTGTGCGAATGCGTCATCGGCTTGTTTGTCTTTGGGATAACGCGAGCAAACAGGCTGAGAGCAGTTTCTCCGGATCAGGATCCCGAAAAACCTCGGCACCTGTTTGTTTTGAAAACTTCTCGAGCAGGTACTCGGCCTCGTCCGCGACGCCGCCGGTTTGGGTCAAACAGCCGATGATCTTCCCTTCGTCATGAGCAATTGTAAATTCATTAAGGGAGCCCATCGCACCTGCTATAAAGAGGAGAATGTCGCAAGAGCGAACAAGCACAACGTTGCGACCTTTGAGTCCAAAGCCGGTATAGATCAAGACATCGCACGCATCAGATGGTAGCTGATAACGCTGCATGTGTTCTCGAAGATTGCCGGCGGGTGAAACGCCAACGTGGAAAGCGCCGGTGTCGTGCGCAGTTTTGCCGACACGATAGATGATGCCAGTTGTTGCTCCGCTGAAAAGAATCACATCCTTGCCGGCAATTGTGCGACCCAATGCTTCTGCCTTTGCGCTCACAATGTTGTTTGCCGAGCCCGACAGCGGGTCCAGAGCTGATCCCATTACGCCAACAATTGTCTTCATCGGAAAAAGGCCTGGTCGTTATGTTCCTTCTGCGCTCACACTCTGGCCGAGAGGGATACTTTCATCAGCACGTTCTTCCCCGCCGCGGTCCCACCAGCGCCTGGTTGCAAACCAAATAATACCCGGAACCAAAAAAAGAATACCGATTCCGATCGTTACTAGGCGCGGCGAGAAGCCAAAGCGATCCAGCATTTCGCCAGTCAGATAGTTTGATGCGGCCATCGTGAGCGTTAATAAAGCAAGCTCTGCAGCAAACACGCGTCCTCGAAACGAATCTTCGACTCCACGTTGCAACAATACTGTCGAAAAAACCCAGAGAATGCTTCCTCCGGTATGTGCAAGTCCGAGAACGAGCAGTGCTATTAGAAAGCTTTTCGTGCTGCCGAATGCGATGTAAAAAACACCGCCTATTAGAAACGCAATCCCAATGGTCGCCTGCATTCCTTTCGCGCCCTCACCTGAAAGTCGCCGAGCGACTATTGGCCCGACGGCGGTGCCGATTCCCCGCGCGGCAAAGAGTACGCCGATGCCTGTGGCTGCGCTGTTACCTACCGGGAAGATCCTTTCACCAAAAACGGCCAGCAAGGTGAGAATGCCGCCTCCCAAACCCCAGGCGGGCTTCACCAGTAGCAACGCGAGAACGCGCGGTCGATCCTTAACGTATCTGGCTCCCTCTAATGTTTCTGAGATTCCCAGGGCCCGGCCAAGTGTAAGCTTTCTCTTTTCACGTTGGGGCCGACGTGGGAAGCGGACTTGGGCAATCAGTATTGCCGAGAGAAGGAAGGTCAGAGCGTCGAGCACAAAAGCAACATTCGTACCGAACCAGCCGGTTATCACGCCACCAATCGCCGCGCCGAGAGTTAGCATGATCGACCACGTTACGGATGAAATCGCATTTGCGGAAACCAATTCGTGATCGGAAACTATCGAGGGAATGACTGCCGTCTTGGCGGGTTCAAAAAATGTCGATAGCCCGAGCTGCATGACCGTGAGTACGTAGATAAGCCAAAGCTGATCGGCTCGGCGTACAAAAAGGAACCCAAGCACCACTACGGCGCGCAATAGATCGGAGAGGATCATGATCGATCGCCTGCTAAATCGGTCGGCAACCACTCCGGATAGAGAACCAAAAATGAAGCTGGGAACGAAACGAGCAACGAGCAGTAAGCCTATATCTCGTCCGGAGCCCGTGAGGTTGAGGATAATGGTGTATAGAGCAATGGTGTTGAACCAGTCGCCCATCTGGCTGACCACCTGGCCCAGCCAGAGTTGCCTAAAGCCGCGGTTCTGAAGCAGCAGCGCGACATACCCCACCGGCCGGTACGATCTGTCTGTTTCGCCTTTCGCCAAATGGTGACCGTCCTAGCAGGATTGCGGAGTCAAAAAGATCCAGCAAACGGCAGGTCCTATTGCGCGTTACTCGATCTTTTTTCCTCACGAGATTGCAACGCAACTTCTCGCCTTGTCAAACGGGAAACCCTCAAGCTGACCGAGCCTTCAAACTGACCTGTCAGATTGATGGTACGGTATCGGTCTATCCAGAGTTGGTACCTACGCGTTATTGCAAATAGTGACAGATCACGCCCAATTACGGTGCGTATTGGTTTCCTAATCGCGCGGCACATCAATTGAGAAGGAAGAAGGTGCGGCTTAGAAGCCTTGAGCTTCACGGGCTCTCCGCACGGAGTCCGAGCCGCCTAAATTTTAATAAGGTTAGTTGGACAAACTAAGTGGTGAGTAACGAGTGGTTGGTAAATGTTTAGAGCATCTCACCCAGCAAGGGCGGGCAAGTAATTGGCCTGGCCGCTTGCCCTAGAATAGCCGGACTTAACGCTGACTTGCCCCTGGCGTTACGTCCGGCTGGTCGCACGGTAGTAAGTTTGCCGCGGGGTTACATAGCCACGAAGGACAAGACGGACCGCACAGAAGAGAGAAATGAAGCTACCCTATCCCCCCAGGTATAAGGGCTTTGCAATTGTTTCCTTTGTGCTCTGCGTGGCCGTAGGCGTCGCTGGGGCGTGGATTTTTAGCGCCAACGTTTATCTTGCTCTTCCGTGGTCGCTAATCACTGCTTTAGTGATCTTCGTGATCGCGTCGGATCGTTATGCGAAAAGGATGAACAGCCTGGAGGCCGAAGCGCATAGCCGCTTGCATCTGGCGACGGCAGAGGCGCTGGCAACTGCAATTGATGCCAAAGATCAAACGACCCATTGCCACGTACGAAGAGTGCAAATCTATGCGGCAGGAATGGGTGAAGTATTTGGTCTCCCGGCCGCTGAAATAGCGGCTCTTAAAGCCGGAGCATTACTACATGACGTGGGAACGCTCGCCGTACCTGCGCACATCCTCAATAAGCCTGGACGACTGACACCAGCCGAATTCGACAAGATGAAAATCCACACTGTCGTAGGCGCACAGATCCTGGGCCGCGTCGATTTTCCTTATCCAGTTATTCCGATTGTGCGCCATCACCATGAGCAGTGGAACGGACAAGGTTACCCGGATGGTTTGAGGGGTGAGCAAATACCGATCACGGCGCGCATTATTTCCGTAGTTGATTGCTTTGATTCAGTTCGTGAAGACCGCCCTTTCAGACGGGGTATGACCCGCGATGAGTCAATCGCCTTGCTGTTAAGGGGCTCTGGTACGCACTTCGACCCGCGGATAGTCGAACTATTTATTGAGCATCTGCCGCGTTTTGAAGAGAAGATTGCATCGTTTGGCTTGGAGCAACAGCTATCATCAACAGCAGAGAGTGAACCCATTCGACTCAGCGAAGTCGATATGGCTCAAACGCGAGAGCGTGGCTGTTACATGGCATACGACCAGATCAAGAATGCGCACCGCGAGGTCTATGCCCTTTATGAAATCGCTCGAACCTTCGGTTCATCACTGGACGTGGAACACACTATCGAAGTTCTGGTCGACAAGGTGGGCCATGTCATTCCCTTCGACACCTGCGCCGTGTACCTTTTTGACGAGGCCAAAGGTTACGCCACGGCGCATCACGTAGCAGGGAAGAACGCCGAGGCCCTGGCTGCGCGCTGCATCTCTCCGGGCGAGGGAGTGACCGGGTTCACGCTCGCTAATCGCAGCCCCGTCAACCACCTTCATCCGAACCTGGAGTTTGCCAATGTCAAACCGGAGCCAGGCTTTGAATATCGCTCGATGGCGTCAATGCCGCTTTTGAAAGACGATGTTTTGCTGGGAGCGCTGTCAGTGTATTCAACGGAGCTGGTGCAGTATACAGACGACCATATGCGACTGCTGGAAACGGTAACCAGGCTAGCTTCAGACGCGCTTACCAATGCAATCCATCACGCCGAAGCTGAGTCGAATGCCCTGACGGATCCGCTTACCGGCTTGCCCAACGCTCGCTACCTGGCATTACGCTTCGAGGAAGAGGCGGCCCGCGCCCGCCGAACTGGTCGAGCTTTCCAAGTGCTGATGCTCGACCTTGATGAGTTTAAGTCTGTAAATGATACCTTTGGCCACAAGGTCGGTGACAAGATGCTACGCGAGATGGCGCGCATAATTAATGCCCAATTACGCGAATACGATTTTCTTGCCCGCTATGCCGGCGACGAGTTTGTAGCGATCGTCCAGGAACTGGTTGGCAGCCAGGCCGACGACCTACGACAGCGGATCGAGGATTCGGTTTCAAAATTCTCCTTGCACGTCAGCGGCAAGCGCCACGCGCGCGTCGGCATCAGCACTGGCACAAGCACCTACGGCACCGATGGAGAGACACTGGATCAATTGCTGATCGCCGCTGATCAGGCAATGTATCGGGTCAAGTCGTCACACAAACTCGAACGGAATTTCGGGCTGATAACCCTTGATGCGCCCCAGCCCGAAAAAGGGAAATTAGCAACCATATCGCAAAATTAGTCATGCAGGGACGTACGTCCTCATCCTTGCTCGTCGCCCGAGTCTGACACTCAGGCCTTCCAGCTTTATCTTGACATTGGCTACGTCAATCGCTTTCAATCGCTGAAGGCCCGCGTTTTCCGCGTCATTCGCGACGACGAGGATGCTAACCAGCCAACTGGACCGGGTGCGGCCAGTGCGGTTCCAGGATTGAAAGCATGTCTGCTCCCGCCGAAACTCCCGAACAAAACTCAACTCTACTGATCGCTGCTGTTGACGACAGTGCGCAAGAGCGCCTGAGAACCATCTTTCAAGAAGCGGGCTATCGCGTCCTGACCGCCAGCGACGCTTCTTCAGCTTTGCGCGTCTTGCATAGCAACGACTGCGGTTTAGTGGTGCTGGATCTGGAGACTCCCGGAATAGACGGACTCGCCCTGTGCCAGCTGCTTCGAGCCCAACCTGTCACAAGCAAATTGCCAATCGTTGTGCTGTCGAGCAGCGACGATGAACGGCGAAAGGTTGAAGCTTTCAAGGCCGGCGCCGACGATTACATCACCAAACCCTCAACGCCCGGTGAATTGATTTCGCGAGTTGGCTCGCATGTGCGTGCCGCCCAGCTACAGTGGGCCCTAATCGGCAGCAACCGCGAATTGCGGTTCCTATCCGATCTGGGCCGTGGTTTGTTGCGTGCTCTTGAGCCAGGCCAGTTGGTCCGCCGAGTTGCCGGCGCTGCATACGAGGGTACTGCTGCGGCTCTTTGCGCAGCTTATGTAAAGGTTGGCGAGAACAGCGTGGCTGTTTGTGTTTTTGATCGAGAAGGCAGCGCGGAAGACTCGTCACTGCTTGATCTTGAGAAGACAGCCGAGTGGCTCGACCTACCCGCCAGTTCAGTGTCTCTTATGATTACTGAGTCCACACGGTTCCTGTTACGTGACAGGATGCACGCTCTCGAGTACGCAGCACCGCTTCGTTTTGGCGGCCGCACTAAAGGCGCGCTGATTGTAGCTTTTGACCGCCGGGAAGATTGTGGCGAAACAGAAGGTCGGCTAATAGATGCCGCCGCTCAGCAGGCCGCCCTTGCCGCACACATCTCTTCGCTTTATCAAGCCGCGCGTGAGTCCTCCGTGAGTCTGGCAAAGGAAGTCGAACACCGCACGGCTGAAGCAGAAGCTCAGCGACGCTTTACACAAGCAATCATCGACAGTTTACCTCTGTCTCTTTATGCGGTCGATCGAAGTTTCCGTCTAGTTGCTTGGAACCGCAATCGTGAACTCGGTGAGCTAGGCATCCCTCGAGGTTTGGTCTTGGGGAGAAATGTTTTTGAGGTGCTGACCAGGCAAAACCGGGAAGTGTTGCAGCGAGAGTTTGCGCGTGTCTTTGAGACTGGTGAGATCGAGCGAATCGAGCAAGAGAACACAACAGCCGGCGAAACGAGGTATTGGTTAATAAGCAAGATTCCAATGTGGGCAGATGGCAGCGAGCGGGTTTCCCACGTGATTACGGTAGGAGAAGAGATCACCGATCGAGTGGAAGCAAACCGAGCCGTTGCACGAGCCGAAAAACTTTCAGCCATCGGCAGACTCGCGTCTGGCGTCGTGCACGAAATAAACAACCCGCTGGCTACCATTTCGGCTTGCGCAGAAGCGCTCGAGTCGCGGGTGGCCGACGGCGCGTTCAATGGCTCGACTGCTTTCGAAGACCTGGTCGAATATCTGGGATTGATTCGCAGCGAGGCTTTTCGCTGTAAGACGATTACCAATGGCCTACTAGACTTTAGTCGCACAAGGCCTACCATGCACGCAGTCATCAATCTGCTCGACGTTATTTCTTCCGCGGCTCGGCTACTTTCACATCACCCTCGTGGCGCCGAGATAGATTTTCGTATCGAGGTTCCGGATACGCTACCACCAGTTTCGGGGGACGCGGTACAGTTACAGCAAGCGGTCATAGCCCTTGGCACAAACGCGTTGGATGCCATGCCTGACGGCGGCGTTCTAGCCATTTCGGCACGCGAGACCGGAGGTCAGGTACTGGTGGAAATCAGCGATACAGGCGTTGGCATTCCCCCAAAGAACATCACCAAGATTTTTGAGCCATTCTTTACGACTAAAGAAGTTGGTCGCGGCACCGGACTTGGCCTTGCCGTCTGTTATGGTATCTTAACGGAGCACGGCGGCAGCCTCGACGTGCAATCGACAGTGGGGGCCGGCACGACGTTTACTATCACTCTCCCGGCGGCCAATCAACACGGAGAAACGCAGAATTGAGCGAGCCACAACCGGCACGGGTTCTGATCGCCGAAGATGAGGCGAATCTAAGACTCGTCCTACAGAAGGAACTCGAGCGTCTAGGCTATAGAGTGCATGCTGCGCCTGATGGCGAAGCCGCGCTGCGCAAATTGGAAGAGAGCAACGTCGATGTTCTCCTCTGCGATATCAACATGCCGCGAATTGACGGCATGGAACTTTTGCGCCGTGTGCATCAAAGACCAAATCCGCCGGAAGTGATCATGTTGACGGGTCAGGCCACCGTCGAAACCGCCGTGGAGGCGATGAAGCTTGGCGCCTACGATTACCTTACTAAGCCTTATCGGATAAACGAGCTTGACGTGCGGGTGAAACAAGCCGCTGAGAAGCGGCGCCTGCGCGTGGACAATGTCCGATTGCGTGAGCAACTGGCGCGACAGTCTGAGTTGCCCGAGATCGTCTCCATCTCTGACGCAATGAAGGAAGCGACGAGGCTGATTGAACGAGTCGCTCCCTCAGACGCCTCCGTTTTGATTACAGGCGAATCAGGAACCGGTAAGGAGCTGGTAGCCCACGCCATTCATCGTCTCTCAACCCGCGCGGATTCCTCATTCATCGACATCAATTGCGCTGCCTTTCAAGAGTCTCTGCTTGAATCCGAACTCTTTGGCTATGAAGCTGGAGCGTTTTCGGGTGCCAAAGCACGTAAGCTGGGCTTAATCGAACTTGCCGATGGCGGAACTCTTTTTCTCGATGAAGTCACAGAGTTGCCCGCTCAGCTTCAGGCCAAGATGCTGCGTGCGATTGAAACTCGAACTTTTTTCCGCGTGGGTGGAGTGCGTAAGGTTGAAGTTAATGTTCGCATTGTTGCGGCGACGAATCGCAATCTTGATACGGTGGTGGCTGATGGAGTTTTTCGCTCGGACCTGTTGTATCGCATAAATGGCTTTCAAATAAATCTCGCACCTCTGCGTGAGAGACCTGAAGACATCGAACCTCTAGTGCAACATCTGCTCAAGCAAGTTCGTGGGACGGTTGCTCCGGATCTTTCACCGGAAGCGCTCGACGCATTGCGCACTTATAGCTGGCCAGGTAATGTGCGGCAGTTAAAGAATTGTCTTGAGCGCGCCGTCCTCCTCTCTAACAATGGTCGAATTACGCTTGCGGAGTTGCCACCTGAAGTAGTCAGGCCGGCCGCGCCTCCGTCTCTGACGACCGCTGCGACACAGCCAGGAACAGTAGAGGAGTTCAACTCCCCGATCGTTTCGACGCCCACTTCGCTCCGTGAAAGTGAGCGCCAGCAAATACTTTCCGCCCTGGAACAGACGGGCTGGCATCGCGGAAAGACTGCAGAGGTCTTGGGTATATCCCCTTCAACCCTGTATCGGAGGTTGCGTGATTACAATTTGGAGCGGCGGCGATGAATGATGTTAGGCGAGAGGTTTCAAGATTCGGAGGGCGGAGCTCTTCAGCTGCTTGCGGTCTACCTTGCCACGGTCGTTTTTTGGCAGGTTAGAAGTGAATTCAATCCAGCGAGGATACTTGTAGAGCGCAAGCCTTGCTTTTACGAACACTTTGATTTCGGCCGCCAATTCTTCGCTGGGAAAGTGGCCGCTGCGGAGCACGATGAGTGCTTTAGGTTTAACGAGCCCGTCTTCAGCAACGTGCCCAACGACCGCACACTCAAGCACCGCCTGGTGTTGTAGCAAGCAATTCTCAATTTCTGCCGGCGCGACAAACACACCCGAAACCTTTAGCATGTCGTCGGTTCGGCCGTGATACCAGTAATACCCCTGTTGGTCGACATGAAACTGGTCGCCGGTGGTACACCAATCGCCGGCAAATACTTCTTTTGATTTTTCATGCGCATTCCAATAGCACAGCGCGGCTGAATCGCCCTTGATCTTTAGGGTTCCCATTTCGCCGATCCCAACTTCTTGTCCTTCGGTATCGACAATCCTTGCCTCATATCCTTCGACGATCCGGCCAAGGCTCCCGGCCATAACATCTCCAGGTCGGTTGCTGATGTAGATATGAAACATCTCTGCCGAGCCTATACCATCATAAATTTCGATACCAAATGTGTTCATCCAGCGTGCATAAAGCTCGACTGGCAACGCCTCCCCGGCGGAGTAGCAAAAGCGCAGGCCCGAGAGATACCTTGGATCAGAATCCGGCGCATTCAACATCGCGTTTATCATTGTGGGGACTGTCGTCAGTATTGTTGGGCGATAGCGCTTGATGAGGGCGAACAGTTTTTCCGGCGTCGAGCGCTCTGAGAAGAGTGCCGTCGCGGCTCCGACAGCAAAAGGAAAAAGTAGGTTAGTGCCGGTCGCGTAACCGAAAAACAGTTTTGGGACTGAAACTGTGATATCGCTTTCGAGTACACCAATGGTCTGTTTCGCAAAAACCTCGGTATTGAAAGGAAGATCGTGCTGAAGATGAACGGCGCCTTTCGGATGACCAGTCGAACCAGAGGTGAATAGCCAAATAGCGATGTCATCGCGATGTGTGTCGGCAGGGGTGCACTCTTCGGAGACGTACAGAATTGCCTTTTCAAACGAGATCCATTTAACGCGACTGTTTCGTTCTGGTTCCGAGTGGTTGGCGTCCCCTCCCACCACGATCACCGCGCGCAACCAGGACGCGTCTTCGGCGGCCGCGCGAAAGGTTTGCAACGCCGAATGGTGGACCACTGCAACTCGGGCGCGAGTGTATTCGAGATAATACGCATAGTCACTGGCCGGCAGCAGCGGGTTAACCATGGTGATGACCGCGCCGATCCGTGCGGCTCCAAACCATGTCCCGACAAACTCGGGACAATCAGACAAGATGATTAGAACCCGATGCTCAATTTCTACTCCCAGCTCTCGTAATGCGTTTCCAACCCGATTCGACAACTTGACGGTCTGGCCATAAGTCCACGTTTGGTCGTTGAAGTAGAGACAGATCTTGTTTTCCCGACCTTCCTCCACATTGTGATAAAGGAAATACTCGGCCATGTTAAAGCGATCTGGAAACTGAATGCTCATTTCGCGATCCGCCCATCAATCCCGTGTGATTGTTACTAAACTAAAGATAACGAATAACGAGGAAAACGCGGAGGGCCAGACGTCCGGAGAGTTCTAGGTGCTGGTCCGCTTGAGTTCGCCAGCTATAAATTCGGTAAGGCGCTTTTGGTCTTCGTCTTCAATGGCGGTAAAGCGAACCGCGAACCCAATTTCATAAGCGGCGTCAACGACTTCTGCCCAGAAATAGATTGGACCATCGGGCAACTCGATTTCCAGCCGCACCAACTCCTTGGCCTCAACTTTGCCCCCGGACAATACAAAGCACCCGTTAACACTTAGGTTGGTTACCTGCGATTGTTGCTGAGTCAATACGCCTTCCCATCGGGCGGGTAGATTCACCTCGACTCGCTGGGCTCTTCTTCGTTCTTCCATATGAGAATCCGAATAGCTTCAGATTTACAGGTTCGTTTAAGAATTAACTCACTTGCCAGAGAAGGGGCACCCGACTTCTCCGTGTTTCACGTCCAAGTACGTGCGGGCCTCCCATAGTTCAGGAAAGAACTTCTTATCGAGCGTAGTGCGCAAATACCCTATGCCTTCCGACCCGCCGGTGCCGCGCTTTGCGCCCACCATCCGCTCTACCATCTTGATGTGATGCGACCGCCAAAGGAAAAAGTATTCATCATGTTCCAGTAGCGCCTCGGCCAGTTCAAACTCCTGATAACGCTCTTCAAAGTGCGTTAGAATCTCCAAAACCGCGCGAGCCCGTTTGCCATGGCGCTGCTTGCGCTCCTCCTGATTTGCTGCTCCGGCATCTGCAGGCGCATCAAGACCACGGCGCTCCAGGCCGGCAAAGAAAGCATCGGCCAAAGACGGGGCGGCAAAACGCTCTCTCAAACGTTGATAGGCAAATTCGTCATTGCGAAATTCCGCAAGTATGCTCTCGTCTTTAAGGGCCGAGCTGAATTCGATCTCACGAAACTGCATCGACTGAAAACCGCTGGCAGGATTGAGCTGATCGCGAAAACCCAGGAAACTGATCGGTGTCATAGTCTCCAGAATATGAATCTGGTGAATCAGGAGCTTCTCGATCTCCACCACACGTTTTAAACCACGCACTGCCGGAGTTAGACGATCGCTATTCATAAACGCAATTGCAGCATCGATCTCGTGGAGTACTTGCTTGAACCATAGCTCGTAGGCTTGGTGGATGGTAATGAAAAGAAGCTCGTCATGGTGCGCCGGATCTGAGAGACACTGCTGCAGGCCGATCAAGTCCCTCACCCTCAGGTATTTGTTGTAAGAAAGGGGCGGATTGCTACCGTATTCACTCATAGCATTTAGTACGAAAGATGACGCACAGAAAGGTAATAGGGAAGCGTTCGCTTCACTCTTCAATGGCGCGCTTTCAAAAGGCGGCCCCGGCCACCTCACGAACAAAAGTTGAATTGTCGCGGATGTTTTTCATCTCGCGGACTACCAATTCGAGTTCTTCGTCAGTTGTATAGAAATGCGGCGAAATGCGCACGCCGGCCCCCGGGCGATAGTCAACAAGGAATTCGCGGCGTACCAACTCTTTCGTGATTCCCGCGGCATTCTCGTCGCCAATAGTGATTGTCCCTCCGCGGTCTGCAGGGTTTCTCGGACTCGTTACCCTGAATCCCGCCTCTTCTGCGAGTTGAATCAGCTTGTTGGTTTGTCGCACGCTCTTTTCGCGAATTCTCTCGAGTCCGATTTCGTTGATGATCTTATACCCTGAATCGGCTGCGTAGAGCGCCGGTATTGCAGGGGAGCCGTGCAGGAACCTCGCAATGCCAGGGGCATATCGTAGATTGGTCTCAAAAGCAAAAGGTTCTTCATGAGCCATCCAGCCCGTCGTTTTTGGCTCGAGCTTCAGTTGCAGGTCCGGGCGCACGTAGAGATACCCCGCCCCGGGTCCGCCACAAAGCCACTTCACTGAGCCCCCGGTGGCAAAATCAACATTCAGCTCTTTGACGCTAAACGGAACTGTGCCAGCCGATTGATACACGTCGAGCACTACCATTGCGCCCATTTCGTGGGCGCGCTCGGTGATGGCCTTTGCGTTTTGCAGGAATGCGCTTTTGAAAAGAACATGAGAAAAGGGTACCAGCAGCGTTTCTTCGTCTATCGCGGCTAGCATCCGCTCAAGTGGCACAGTTATCCCGTCCTCCGACTTGACCTCTTCGATACGCAGCTTGCCAGCGCGCGCGTGCGCTTCGTATACATACATGACCGAGGGGAAGTTGAGTTCGGAGTAAACAATCTTGTTTCTCTTCGGAGTTGGCTCGAGGCAGGACAGAACTAATGACTGACAGATTGAAACATTCTGGTGCATTACCACCGAGCGCGAATCTGCACCGATAATCTTCGCGACTTCATCGCCGACGGTGAGAGGCATCTCCCACCAGCCTTCGGCCCATGCACGCACTCCCCGTGTGGCCCAGGTGTCGGCATATTCGTGCAAACGTTGATAAGTCGCGCGAGGCATAGCTCCAAGGCTATGCGAGATCAAATAGACACTGTTGTCGAGGATAGGAAACTCACCACGCCACTTGAGAAGATCGTCCGTCAATATTTCCTCCTGTCACAATCTGTGTGACGGTCAGGATAATTTACCACAGAGCATGCGATTAGCTGAGCGGACTTAATCACTAACAAGCATCGGAACAGCTGAGAAGACACCGGGGGGATTTTTCACATTGCGCGAGAATAGTTCATCGCTGACTTCATGATGAAGCCGAGGCCAATTCCTTAGGTCTCACCTAATCAACCTGGATTTCGCCGTGATACAGTGATTAAGCAATTATGTGGAAGTTTCCCAAGCCAATTCGTCACAAGATTTTGCCAACTCGCTGGCCCACTGCGGAGGAAGTGGCGGCGTCATTGCTTTTCCAGCCTTTGAGCATCGGTTCGCTCAAAGTCGAGAGTCGTACCTGGGTACCGGCAATGGTACCCTGGCGAGCCACTGAGGGTGGCTTCGTTACGCCTGAGAATCTTGACTGGTATCGCCGCTTTGCCAAGGGCCAACCGGGCGTTCTGGTGGTCGAGGCTACCGGCGTCCGTGATATCCCGAGCGGTCCCTTGTTGCGAATTGGGCATGATCGGTTCCTCCCCGGCTTGCGAGAACTGGTGGACACGGTGCACGGGGCAAGTGGCGGTCACACCAGGGTTTTTATTCAGATAATCGATTTTCTAGTGGTGAAGCGGCGACCTGAGAAGGAGATCTACTTTGACCGCTTTCTAAAGGTCAAACAGCGTCACCGAGAACTTCTCGCCGAGCTGAGCGGCGATGTGATTTGGCTTTACGCGGCCGAAGAGATCGTGCGGGAATTTCTCAAATCGGCGGCAGAAACAGTCATCGAACAGGTTCTGGATAATCGTGAGTTAGAAGCACTAAGATTCGGATATCGTGAATGCGTTACTGACACTCACCTTCCCCACGTGGAAAGACTACCTGAAGTGCTTCCACGCATCTTCGCTGATGCCGCCGAACGTGCTCGCGAAGCGGGGTTTGATGGCATTGAACTTCACTACGCCCATGCCTACACAATGGCGGGTTTTCTCAGTGCTCTTAACAATCGCCGGGACGGCTATGGTGGTCCTCGCGAGCATCGCGTTCGGCTCCCCTTGGAAGTTTATCGAGCTGTGCGCCAACGAGTCGGCGACGACTATATTGTTGGAGTTCGCTTCCTGGGCGACGAGGTGATTGGAGGCGGCAGTCGGCTTGATGATTCAACCTACTTCGGAGTTGAGTTTGCGCGCGCTGGGCTTGATTTTCTTTCAATTTCAAAGGGCGGGAAATTTGAAGATGCACAGCAACCAAAAGTGGGACAAGCAGTCTACCCTTACACGGGCCAGAGTGGTTACGAATGTATGCCAACGGTTCTTTCCGATGAAATTGGTCCATTCGGTCGTAGCGTGCCTTTGGTAGCGGCGATTAAGCGTACCGTTAACGCTGCCGGCTTTAGCACACCCGTCGTTGCCACCGGTGGGATTAGTACGTTTGAGCAAGCAGAAGAGATCCTACAGCGCGGCCACGCAGACGTCGCTGGTTTTGCCCGACAAGCGTTGGCAGATCCGGATTGGTTTACAAAGGTGAGGCAGGGGCGCGGCGACGAAGTGCGCCGCTGTACTTATACAAATTATTGCGAAGCTTTGGACCAGGCGCATAGGCCCGTTACGTGCAAACTTTGGGACCGCATTCAGCTCGAGGAAGAAGGAATTTCCTTGGTTGATGACGGGAGAAGGCGATTACTCGCGCCCGATTGGGTGCCGGCTTCCCATCACGGGGGCAGGGGGAAAAACTAGATTCCGGGTAAATCCGTGTCCTCTGCTCTTCCGGTCCTTACGCCTTTCCGGGAAATTTCCTTTTCATACAGCTCGACAAATCGCGGATCGCGTCGTCGGAGTTTTTCCACATCAACCCGGCCACTGCGCATCATCAAGCTGTAGGCGAGCTCAACCGCGCTGAGTTTCATGTATCGTCGAGCATTCTCAAACCACACCATGCTGCCGTAAGCAGCTGCCTGGTAATCTTCGATAACTGGGCGGCGGATAGTTTCAAACCGGGCCAGCGCCTGACTCACATCCGAAGTCTCGTCAAAACATTTCTTCAATTCAATCGCATCTTCCAGCGCGAGCTTGGTGCCGGATCCGATCGAGAAGTGGGCGGTATGAAGCGCGTCGCCCAGCAAAACGATATCTTGCTGGGTCCAGCGAGCATTCTTTACTAGAAGGAAATTGATCCATTTTGAATTGTTCGATAGTAACCCATGACCATCCAGATCTGTTTGGAACAATTCTTCAAGGTAGGCACGCGTCTCTTCCTCATGCATGCCGGCAAAGCCTGCAGTGTTCCAGGTTTCCTGATCGCACTCGACGATGAAGGTGCTTGTGGTCTTGTTGAATTTGTATGAGTGGGCGGCAAAGACACCGGCCTCGTTTTCACGAAACGTCAGGGTCAGCCCGTGAAACAACTGATTGGTCCCGTACCAGATGTATTTGTTGTTCCGTGGGCTCAGTGTTGGCTGAAATCTTTCTTCAAAGGTTTGCCTGACAAGACTATTGACACCATCGGCGCCAATGAGCAGATCGCTTTCTTTCGCCAAGGCCCCGGGGTCTGTAATGTCGCTGCGAAAATGGATTCGCACGCCAAGTTCCTGCGCGCGTTCGTGGAGAATGTGTAAAAGTGCGATCCGAGCGATGCCTGAAAAGCTATTACCACGTATCGACACTTTTTCATTCCGGTGAATCACATCGACGTTATCCCACGTTTCAAAACTGGTAGTAATCCGTTGGTGACTCTCTTCGTCAGCCTCTTTGAGATGAGCCAGAGTCTGTCCTGAAAACACAACACCCCAGCCAAATGTGGCGTTGGGTCCGTTGCGTTCGTAGATAGTGAGGTCATGATTGGGCTCGGCACGCTTCATAAGGATTGCGAAGTACAGGCCCGCAGGTCCGCCACCGATGATGTTGATTTTCATTCCTGAGGAGTTAGGAAGCGATACAGAAGTGGCAGGGTTATTCGCGCAAAAGTTGGCTAGCGATGATCAGCTTTTGAATCTCCGACGTGCCTTCGTAAATGCGCAGTGCGCGAATATCACGATAAAGGCGCTCGACTACGCTGCCCTGCACTAAGCCGGCACCTCCATGTATCTGCACGGCGCTATCGACGATGCGGCAGGCCGCTTCAGTGGCGAACAGCTTCGCTTCGCTTGCTTCACGCGTGACGCGGGCGTCAGTCGTGTCTCGAAGGTAGGCTGCACGGTAAACGAGTAGACGTGCTGCATCCAGCTCTGTCGCCATGTCCGCGAGCTTTTCCTGAACTAACTGATGCTCGGCGATAAGACGGCCAAACTGACGCCGGCTCGTGGCATACCGTAGCGCTTCGTTTAGCGCTCGTCCGCCCATCCCGCATGCCGCGGCCCCCACGCTCGAACGGAAGACATCCAGGGTTTCCATCGCCAGGCGAAAGCCGTCACCTTCCTTTCCCACCATATCTTCGGCGGGCACGCGGCATTCATTGAATTTGATTTCACCGATCGGATGAGGCGCCATCATCGCAATTCGTTCGACTACACTGAACCCCGGCATTCGAGCGCTTACAACAAAGGCGGAAAGCTGCGCCCGGCCATCCTCGCGAGTCCCGGTGCGGGCGAAGACCGTGTAAAAATCGGCAATGCCGGCGTTGGAGATGAAGCGCTTGTTGCCATCAATGAGATACGCTTCTCCGTCACGCCGCGCGGTTGTTTTAATTGCTGCAACATCTGATCCCGCTTCCGGTTCTGTCAGGGCGAATGCGGCAATGGCTTTACCTTGGGCGGCTCGCGAAAGCCAGAAATCCCGCACGTACTCGGGCGCGGCCTGACTGATCGCGTAAGTGCCGAGGCCCTGCATGACAAAGGCCGCGTCAGCAAGGGCGGACGAATAGGCCAGCCTTTCGCGGATCAGGCAGATAGTTCGGACGTCGAGTCTCGTTCCTGCCGTCATCACCGCATAATGGAGCACGCCGGCCCTCGCTAGAACAGCAATATAATCGCGCGTGCGTTGGTCCACATCGCATTCATCGTTAGCCCGTGTTTCTATCTCGCGCTCAACGAGCGTTTCAACACTCTGCGCTAAAGAGCGATGCTCGGGACCGAAGAACGGGAGTTGGTCGATAAACGGATCCATGAATTATTGCCGATTGCCGATTGTCAAATTGCCGATTTGGGAAATCCGGAAATTCCCTACAGTCCGTTGGCTAAAACAACGCGCGATGGAACTCTTTCAATCGGCAATTGGCAATTGGCAATCGGCAATTACTTGAACTTCGGCATCCGTTTCCCTACGAACGCCTCATAAGCCTCACGATAGTCCGGATGCTGCATGCAGAGGGCTTGTGCCTGCGCCTCGGATTCCAGCGCCGCTTCCAGGGTCATCGTAAGCCCGCGGTTTAGCATCTCCTTAGTCTTTGCGATCGCGAAAGCGGGGCCTTGGGCCAAACGCAAGGCAATCTTGTCAGTGACCTTTGCGAGTTCGCTGCCCGGCACGACACGGTTGTATAAGCCAATCTGTTCAGCCTGCGCGGCCGAAACGAAGTCACCGGTGAAAAGCAGCTCAGTCGCTTTCGCGAGACCAACGAGCCGAGGAAGCAGATAAGCAGCGCCCATGTCCGCACCTGAGAGTCCGACCTTCACAAACAGAAAGGCGATCTTCGCTTCTTCACTGGCGATGCGCAGGTCTGACGCCAGGGCAATACAAGCACCCGCTCCGGCGGTGGTTCCATTCAAACTGGCGATCACTGGCTTTGGCAAAGTGCGGATGTTTCTGATTAACTCGCAGGTCATGCGCGTAAACTCAAGCAAGTCTTGCATGTCGCGCTGAAAAAGTTCGCCAATGATATCGTGGACATCACCACCTGAGCAGAATCCTCTCCCAGCGCCGGTAATGACGACCGCGCGAACGAGGGGTTCGTCACGAAGCAGGGCAAAGGTCTCGGTGAGCTCGCGATAAACCTCGAAAGTAAGCGCGTTAAGCCGCTCCGGCCGGTTTAGCGTTATAGTTGCTACTCCGGTCTCAGACTGTTCGTAATTAAAGCTTCCGGGGTTTTTCATGCGCTGATCAGGCTGTATTTTCCGTTAGGCCTTCTTCAACTATCTATTCACGAATCCAACACAGCGATGCCTTCAATCTCAACCTTTGCGTCGTAATCCAGAAGACCTTTGACTTCAACCAGAACCATCGCCGGGAAGTGTTTGCCCATGCGAGCGCGATAGCGTTCTCCAACCTGGTGAGTATGCTCCAAGTACTGCCCTCTGTCTGTAACGTACATAATCAACCGTGCAATCTGGTCAGGCCGCCCGCCAGCAGCTTCCACTATAGTGATGACGTTCGCCAGGGAGCGGTCAAACTGTTCGACAAAGTCAGCACTTACGAGTTTTTGTTGCTGGTCCCATCCCAATTGGCCGGCAATGAAAAGCAATCTTCCACCAGCCTGCGTTAGCACGCCATTTGAGTAGCCATGCGGAGCGCCCAGCACTTCGGGATTGATCAGCTTAAAGGGCATGGTGAATCTGTCGCGCGATCCTGGTCAAGACACGAATCCAGAATGTATCGGAACTGGAAGTTAGTCGATTCGCAATCGATCAGCAAGCCGCGAAGCGAGCTTCTTTAGTCACAAGAAACAAGGCCGCCATAAAGGCGGCCTTGTTGGATTCCCAGGTTGAAAAACAGGGACTTAAAGAATCTTATCGAGAACCGATGCGAGCTGTGCGGCAATATTGCCGTTGGGATCAAATCCGCCAATCGGTTGGCCAACGGGCCTGCCCTCTTTGTCGAGAATTACTATCGAGGGTAACTGCTCCACGCCGAGTTTCTTAGAGACGACACCATCTGGATCGCGAAGCACGGTGACCTTCAAACCGTACTTCTGTGCGAAAGCTCGAAGCTGTTCGTCAGTTGCGAAGTTCTTGGATTTTGGGTCCTCGGATTCAGTGCTGACCCAGTAGACGACAACACCCCTACTTGCATATTCGTCCGCGAGCTTTCGCACACCCTGTAACTCCGTCTTTGAAAGCGGTAGCCACGAAGCGCCAAACGCCAGCACGACGACTTCGCCCTTCAGGCTGTTTGAAGTGATCGTTTGGCTGTCAATCGACCGCAGTGAAAACTCAACCGGGCCGTTCGTCCGTTGAGCGAATGACAGGGACGAGCTTGCCATCAGGGCAAACACTGCAATGGATTTGCCGGCTTTCGTGTTTTTCAGAAACATCTATTATCCTTCGCCTTCTCGCGTTTGACCGAAGGCTTGGCGCCAGAATTTGGCCCTGTGTTAGATGTGCAGGACGGGCTTTTAGTTGGGCCGTTTCTTTAGGCTCGATCCGGCGCAAAACCGAAGATTTCCAAGTGCAGGGCCCGGTAATCATCCCATGTATCCATATCGCGTGCAATGAATCCAGAATCGACCGAGACGCGGCAAACGTCTTCCCGATGCTCTGTGAAAAACGCTTTCAGACCGCTATCGGGGTCGAGATTTGTCAGTTCTGAGCGAAAGCTTAGGTCTATCAGAACTGGGTGACCGCCCCGGCCGGCAAATTCGGGTTTGACAATCATTGCACCCGTGAGCCATTGAGCAGTCAAAGTCCGCACCACTGAGGGAGGAATTGCCGGCTGGTCAGTCAGTCCAATCAACATCGCCTGGGCTGAAGCCGGAACGCGCTCAATACCCCTTGCGATTGACGCTCCCATCTCGCTGGCCGGATCAGGATTAACTGCGAACAAGACGCGCTGACCCACGAGACGTCGCTCGATTTCATCTGCGCGATAGCCCGCCACCACAATTATGTTCTCTATTCCACCACGTCGCAGGTAAGCGATGCAGCTTTCAATGACGGTTGTCTCACCAAACGGAAGAAGGGGTTTGAAGGCGCCCATCCGCTGACTACGACCGGCGGCAAGTAGGATAGCTGATACTTGGTTTTCGGCTCGTGGTCTTCTGTCGGTCATGGAACCATCGGTATCGATCGGCAGGCATTTACATTTCGGATTTCGAATTTCGGATTGCGGATTTGAGGTCAGCTTGCATGCTAGTGTCTCGGTAAGCTTAAAGTAGATCTCAGATTTCAGATCTCAGATTTCAGATGTCAGATCTTTCAATGCTCAAAATGATCCATATCTATAGGATATCTTTGCAAGGGCTGAAGTCCCACGATCGAAGTCACGCGAAAGACCGAAGACCAAAGTCCGAAGACCAAAGACCGAAGCCGAAGTCAAAAGACTAGAATTTCAGATCTAAGATCTGTCAACGCACGAATGGTGTATTCCCTTGTCATCTGCTTGCGCCAGTTGTTGACAAAGTCTGTGTTGTCGAGAGGTCGCGCTTTCACGTAAGCGGCTTCGGCGGCAGCTTGGATCCGTTCCTCAGTGAGGGCTTGGCCAATCAACTGTTGTCCAGCTTCCAGAACTTCAATCGGCGCAGGCGCTATTCCTCCCAGCACCACTCGCGCGTGTTCTACCGTTCCCGAAGTGTCTGTTTTGACAAACGCCGCGACACCGAGGACCGGAAAGTCAAAGGCGCCCCGTCGTCGGAGTTTTCGGTAAGAGGCCCGCCAACCATTTGTGGGCGGGAGCTGGATATCAACGAGCAGTTCGTCGGGCCGCTTGTGCAGATAGTCAATCCCGTCGTCGTTATATAGACCGGCCGCATCAATCACACGCTCTCCCAACGTCGAGACAAACCTCAGTTTTGCCCCGATTGCGACCATCACAGGCACAAGATCCGACGACTGCACAGCCCAGCATTTCGAACTGCCGGGTGCGACCCAGCAAATATCCCCGTCCTTTTTTAAACAGAAGTTGATACCTTTGCGCCACTCGTAATTCTGATCGTAATAGTTGCAGCGAGTGTCTAACAGCAAGTTGCCGCCAATCGTTCCCATGTTGCGAAGGATGGGCGTTGAGATGGTTCGCGCAGCCTGCGTAACGACAGGATAATCCCGATTGATGGGTGGATGCTCGCAAATATCGGTGAGCGTTATTGAAGCGCCGATATGAATCCCCGACTTTCCGTCTCCTGAAATCTGATTCAATTCCGGCAAACGCATCACCGATATTACCGTGCGAGGAGTCTGCTGCCGGCGCTTCATGTTGGGATAAAGATCCGTGCCACCGGCAACAAACTTTCCCTCAGGCCCAACGTCGGCCATGATCTTCACCGTCTCCGCGATTTCTCGCGGGACGCGGTAACTGAATGTTGGCAGACGCATCATGATGGTTTTGGTGGTGATTCGAGCTTTTCGAGGCGGCTGTCGACGTAACGTTGTTCGGCACGTAGGTCCAGAATATTCTGGTTTAGAACATCGATTTTGCGTTCGACGCCACGCAAAGAAAAATCGAGGTCAGTCCGAATCTGGTCAAATCCGGAGTCCATTCTGGTATTGGTGGTCGCAATTTCAGCGCGAAGCGCTCCAAAGCCCGCCGTCATCTCAGCGCGGAGCCCATCATCGCCCGCCATCATCTCAGCGCGAAGCGCATCAAAGCCCGCCGTCATCTCTGTATTTGTCTGTGCGATCGCTGCGAGCGCCCGCTCCCAAATGGGCTTGGTGTCGTATTGCTTTGCCTCCAGTTTTTCCATTCTGCTCTCTACCGACGTGAGCCGTGTTTCTAATCTGTCGAAGCGTTCATCCATCGAGTCAAATCGCGCAAATACCCGCTCTTCGAATGACCTTGAACCGTTCGTTTCCGCAGTTTTTTCTTCCGTCATAATCTGCCTTCCTTTCTTTCAAATAGGTGAGGTAAGCGAAAGCCAAGGTGGCCTCCAAAAAAGAATACGTTTCTTATCCAGGGTCGGTTCACGAGTGCACCGACACTCGTGGCATCTCACGACCGTCGCCGCCTTCCGCAGGCGTCAGCACCCGTAGCGGCGCCGGCCAGTCCACAGTGGGAACTGAAGTCGGACCCAAGCGACCAGCACGTCCTCGCTCTTTTTCACGCAAAGCCTTCAAAACCTTTTCCGGTGTGATTGGCACTTCGTCAATGCGAACGCCAACAGCATCGTAGACAGCATTCGCGACGGCCGGTGGCACGGGAAGCAACGGCCCCTGACCGACTTCCTTCGCGCCAAACGGACCGTTGGGATCGGGATCCTCAATCAGATACGTGGTGACGTCGCACATCTCGAGCGTTGTCGGACTCTTGTATTCGAGCATCGAAGGGAACTTATGGACCACGTTTCGATTACCGCGATACACCATCTCTTCCATCAGGATCTCGCCCAAACCCATGTAGACGCTGCCTTCGATCTGGCCCATGACCAGCACCGGATTGATCGACTGCCCGATGTCATGCGCAATCCAGATTCGTTCAACTATAACGATCCCAGTTGAGGGATCGACATCGACTTCAGCGACCGCGGCTGAGTAGCTATAGGCAGGCGATGGACCAACACCAGCGCCCTTGTATTTGCCGGGCGATGGCGGCGGCGAGTAGGAACCAACAGTTCCAATCGTGCCAAACCTCGACTCTGCGAGCACAACGGCTTCGGCGAACGAAACTCCAACTTCCGGATTTTCCACATCAAAGACTCGCCGTTCCGCAAGCGATATGTTTTCAATCGGCACGCCGAGTTTTTCGGCAACTGCCATTACCAACAATTCACGAGCTCGTTCAGCGGCCTGAATCGCCGCATTGCCTGTCATCAAAGTAACGCGGCTCGAATAACTGCCGAGATCAACCGGCGTCAGATCCGTATCGGCGGTGAGCACACGAATGTCGAAAGGATCGATGCCGAGGACTTCCGCCACGATGTAGGCGAGGATTGAGTCCGAGCCCTGACCAATATCGATCGAGCCGCACATCACGCAAACACCGCCCTGCCGGTCGAGTCGCAATTGCACGCCTGACTGCGGCATGCTGTTCCAGTAGATCGGAAGTCCCGCGCCGCAAATGTACGAGCTACACGCAATGCCGACGCCTTTGCCATATGGCAGTTTTCGATTGGCTTGATCCCAGTTTGAGAACTTGTTTTTCCAATCCGAGCCGGCAACAACCTTGTCGAGGCACTCTCCCAAACCCATGCTACCTATGCGCAGATAATTGGCGGTGACGGAGTAGGGCTTGACCAGGTGCTGACGTCGAATCCAGGCGGGATCGAGTTTGAGCTGTTCGGCGATCTTGTCTAGCTGTACCTCCAACGCATAACGCGGCTGCGGCGTTCCATGTCCTCGCTTCGGGCCGCACGGCGGTTTGTTTGTGAAGCAGCGTACGCCCTCGAATTTGTAGCGAGGAATTTCGTAAGTGACCGTTTGCAGGGCGCCCGTATAAAAGGTACTCGCCACTCCGTAACTGCCATAACCTCCGCCGTCGAGAAATGATTGGAAATGCATCCCCGTGATCGAGCCGTCTTTTTTCACACCTGTCTTGACTTGCATCAGCACCGGATGGCGTCCGCGATGACAATAGAACACTTCTTCGCGGGTCAATGTGACTTTGACCGGCCTGCCCGTAATCATCGAGAGCTTGCTGACGACGACTTCGTGATTGAAAGGATCGCTCTTGCCACCAAAGCCGCCACCATTGGGCGTTGCGATCACGCGAATGTGGCTGGCAGGGATTTCCAGAACCTTCGCCAGCGCTCGATGAACGTAGTGCGGTGTTTGGGTTGAGCTCCACAGCGTTAGTTTGTTGTCGCTGTCAAAGTGAGCAACAGCCGCGTGCTGCTCCATCGGCAAGTGCGTGCTGCCTTCATAGAAAAAGATGTCTTCGCGAATAAGGTCCGCTTCGGCAAAACCTTGTTCGACGTCACCAAACTCCAGCGAAACCTTCTTATGGATGTTACCGCCGTCGCCGTAGTCATGGATCCGAGGCTCGTCGATCATGACGGCCTCTTCGATCGACGAGATTGTTTGCAGCCGCTCGTACTCGACCTCGATGAGGTTCATCGCATCGAACGCGACATCCTCATTAATCGCAGCGACTGCCGCCACGGGATCGCCTATGAAGCGAACCTTATCGACGCAGAGTGCGTGCTCGTCCTGGCTAACGGGAAGAATACCGTAGGGAATCGGTAGATCTTTGCCTGTCAAAACCGCTATAACACCCGGGAGAGCTGAAGCTTTTGACGTGTCGATGTTCTTGATGATGGCATGTGGCTCGTGACTGCGCAGGATCTTGCAGTAGAGCATTCGGGGCAACACGATGTCGTCAGCAAACCTGGTCTGACCCGTGCACTTCGCGCGCGCATCGACTTTGCGGAATGGTTTGCCGATTACCTTAAGATCCATGTCCGTGTTGTTTGACTTCATCGCCGTAGCTTAGCCGCGAAAAGGCTCAAGAATCACAAAAACAAGAAAAATGAGAATTCGATTTGTTTCTTTGTCCCTTATCTCTTTTTGCGTGTTCCGTGCTTCTTTGCGGCTATTCGTCAATCGTTTCCATAGATAGCCTCTCGCGGCAGCTCCATTTCTTCACCACGCATGCGCGCCGCCGCGAGCTCTACCGCCTCATATATCTTGATGTACCCGGTGCAGCGGCAAAGATTGCCTGAAAGGGCTTCTTTGATCTCTTCGCGGTTCGGACGCGGATTCTTTTCCAAGAGCTCTTCCGCGACTAGCAGGAATCCAGGAGAACAATAACCGCATTGTGCAGCACCGAGATCCGCAAACGTGTCCTGGAGGGGATGCAGCTGATTACCATTGGCCATACCTTCGACGGTTTTGACTTCGCGCGCTTCCGCATCAAGTCCCAGCATCAAGCAAGACAAGATCGCGCGTCCATCAACCAGAATAGTGCACGTGCCGCACTCACCAAGTTCACAACCATGCTTGGTCCCAGTCAAACCGAGATCTTCGCGCAACACTTCCAGTAACGTCTTATGCGGCGCAAACGCGACCTCGGCGGCTTCGCCATTTAAAATAAACTTGATGTGCGCTTTTTCTTTCGACATCTTGTGTCCGACAAACTTTAGTTTGTCGATGAATCCCGAGTGGCCGCCGAAATAGTCGACAAAACTGAAGTAGTCGCGAATCGCGAGTGTCGCTCGAAGTCGACAAACTGAAGTTTGTCGGACATTAATCAGGCACGAGTCTGATTTGGAGCTACCGCCTCTTTCTTCTTCGAACTATTCAAGATGGTATTGTCGATCAATCTAGTCTTACCAAAGTAAACTGCTACGGCAACCAGGACTGGACGGTCCTCGAGCTTTTCCACCTTCTCAAGCGTTTCCGCATCGGAAATATTCACATAATCGACGCGGGCGCGAGGCTCGGCTTCAATCGTTGACCGAACAATCTCGGTCAAGCGGTTCCCGCTGTGTTCACCCTCTTTGAAAGCTTCTTTCGCGATCACCAAGGCACGATGGATAACCCTTGCGGCATTCTGCTCGTCCGTGCTGAGATAAAGATTTCGCGAAGACATTGCCAGTCCGGAATCTTCACGTACCGTAGGCAAGACGATTATCTCTGAATCAAAAGCGAGGTCTCGAACCATACGTTTAATAATAACTGCTTGCTGCGCATCCTTCTGGCCAAAGAAAGCAAAGTCAGGACGTACGACATTGAGCAGAATCGAGACAATGGTGGCGACGCCGCGAAAATGGCCGGGCCGAGCGGTGCCCTCCATCTGGTCTGACAATCCTTCGACAGTCACATAAGTCGAAAAGCCGCGCGGATAAATCTCTTCGGCCGGCGGAGCGAAGATGTAGTCAACGTTGTAGTCAGTCAAAAGCCCGGTGTCTCTAGTTAAGTCTCGCGGATATCGCGCAAAGTCTTCACCAGGTCCAAATTGAGCCGGGTTAACAAAAACTGAAACTACCACCACGTCACACATGCGACGCGCTTCGCGCACCAAACTCAGGTGACCTTCGTGAAGGGCACCCATCGTTGGCACAAGTCCGATAGTCCGATCCTGTTCGCGGCGAATCTTGCGCGCGACGGAACTCATGCGCTTGCGGCGATTAATGATTTCCATGGCTGATCAGGGAAGACTCAGGACTTCTCTACTTTGGGTTGATTTTCTGGGGTGGTGATATTCAGTTCGGCGGCGGCGTCTACCGGCAGCGAATACGATTCCGCCTCGGAGGGGTAGGTCCCATTTCGCACGTCATCGGCGTATTGAGTCACCGCAGTACTGATTGTTTCATGCAGGTTGGCGTACGGTCGCACAAAGCGTGCCAGTTTACTAAAGGCCAAACCAAGCATGTCGTGCAACACCAGCACTTGAATGTCGCAGTGAACGCCAGCTCCAATTCCGATGGTGGGAATACCCACACTTTGGGTAATCAGTTTGGCAATCTCGCGAGGCACTACCTCGAGAACGATGGCAAACGCGCCGGCGTCTTCCAAAGCGCGAGCATCGTCAAGTAGTTGACGCGCGGCATCGGCGGTCTTCCCCTGCACGCGGTAAGCTCCGAGCTTGTTGATCGACTGCGGCGTCAGGCCGATGTGACCCATTACCGCGACTTCTTCATCAACCAGCCGCTTGATCAGAGGTAAGCGCTTCCGGCCGCCTTCGAGTTTTACTGCCTCCGCCCCTCCTTCTTTCACCAGGCGGAGAGCGTTTCGAACTGCGTCATCCGGGCCGGTATGAAAAGAACCGTAAGGCATGTCAGCAACCAACAGCGCCCGCTGCACTGCCCGGCGTACAGCCTTCAAATGGATCATAATCTCATCGAGTGTTACCGGCACCGTATTGCCGTAACCCAAAACCACATTCCCCAGACTGTCTCCTACTAGAATTACATCAATTCCGGCTTCATCAATAATACGCGCCGTGGGATAGTCGTAAGCCGTGAGGCAAACCAGACGCTCACCCCTCTGTTTACTTGCTTTCAGCGAAGGAGCAGATACCTTTTCCGGACGTTCAGGCTTTAGATACGGCATAATTTAGCTCTCTCGACACTTGTTTTTGTGGCCAAATAAGGCGCGAGCAGTGTAGCAGGTACTTGAGTTGTGAAAGGGTGATAACAAGTGAGGCCATTATAACGGGAAACCTGGGAAACGGAGAAAGGGCGAAGTGGAAGCGGCGGTAAGAAGGGGGCTAATGAGGAAAGACGGGGGCGATTTTCCATTTTCCATTTCCCATTCATCATTTTGTCATTTTTTCAGAATTTCCCCTTCGTTGGTCGATTTAGTCCTGATTTGAGGGGGACTTCGGTCTCATAGATCTTGGATCTTGCAATTGCGTAGCTCACTCATGATGAGAAATGAGAAATGAAATGTTTTATGAAATATTATGAAATATGAGAAATGGAAAATGGTAAATCGTGCTCCAACTTCTTCTCTAGATCCTCATCTTCAGTCACGGTTGCCAGCGTCTAACCTCTGAATGATCGGCCGTCTGTACGAGCAGTTCCGCGATCGTTCTTTTAAGCGTCGGGTGAACTAAATTGGGCGCAATTTCGGCTAAAGGCACTAACACAAAGCGGCGCTCATGAAGACGCGGATGCGGCAGGGTTAAGAATTCATTATCACTGGTATCTTTTTTGTAAAGCAAAAGATCGAGATCGATCGTCCGCGGCCCCATACGAATGTCGCGAGTGCGTCCAAGAGAATATTCAACTTTTAACAACCTTGCCATCAACTGTTCGGGTGGTGGAGCAGTTTCACCCCTCAACTCCGCGACCATGTTCAAAAATGCCGGCTGGGGAACGGATGTAACTGGTTCAGTTTCATAGACAGCGGAAAGACGACACACCTCAAGCCCGGCATTGAGCATCCCGCGCACTCCTAACAGAAGGTTGCCGGCGCGGTCGCCTAAATTTGATCCGAGACCAACATAGATGTTGGCGTTTGTTTTAGATCGAAACAAATGGATGTTTGTCAGTAGTCAGTGGTCAGTGGTCAGTAGTCAGTAGTCAATGGTTAGTTGTCCGTGCTGCCTCATTGGTGGTCGGTCTCAGTTTCAGTCGCACATTGTATACTTACCTGTGGCTGGTACTCATTCTAGCGGAGTCCATTCTACACTACGGACAACGGACAACTGACTAGTGAAAACTGACAACGGACAACCGACAATGACTACTTGGCGACTGAAAACTGGAAACTGACCTTTGTCTCAACTACGCACATTGATCTCGCTTAAGTGGACATTGTTTCGCAACGCAATGCGTTCGCGTAAAGCTACTCTCAATCAGGCTGCGTCTATTGTGGGTACTCTGGCAGCGCTGGCATTCTCACTCGTGATCGCTTTGGGCCTGGGTATCGCTGCCTACGGCATCACTTCAGAAGCAGGCGCGGCACACCTTCAGCAAGTAAGAGTCGCCTCCCGGGGAGCTGCTGAAATCCCGCCCACAAGCTTCATATTGTTCATCATTTTTGCCTTTCTTTATATGCTTTGGGCGACACTGCCTCTGAGCATCGGTGGCGGCAACCAGTTTGATCCTGGTCGCCTCCTGATGTATCCCATCAGCCTGCGCAAACTGTTTGCGATCGATCTAGCCAGCGAGTTGACGAGCCTTTCGTCACTCTTCGCCGTTCCCTCAATTCTCGCAATCGCGATCGGCACCGGTCTCGCGACGGGTTCACTCGTCAAGGCGCTTCTAGCCGCATTGCTGGCAATCATTCTCGGCATTGCCCTGGCGAAGTGGCTCGCGACGTCGATCGGTTCATTAGTAAAGAAGAGAAGGACACGCGGTGAAACTGTATTGGCCCTGGTCGGCGCCTTGGCCGGACTCAGTGGAGCGTTCATGGGTCAACTTTGGCCGATTGTGGTGCGCCATGCCGAGTGGTTCCGGGGATTGCGCTGGACTCCTCCCGGCGCTGCGGCAATCGCGATGAGCGAGGGGCTCGCTGCAAATGGAGGAAGCGATTACCTGATTGCACTAGTCGTCCTGTCGGGTTACGGATTGGTTTTGATTTACGCTACGTACTGGGTCGCGCAACGTGCGGTGCTGGGAAAAGGCGAGAGCAAACGCCGCAAGACCTCACCATCGCCGACTGTGCCGGAAAACTATGCGGGATGGGAGTTGCCGCTGGTTTCCCTGGATCTGTCAGCGATCATTGAAAAAGAATCACGTTACGCGATGCGGAATGCGCAGTTGCGAATGATTGCGTTGATGCCGCTGATACTGCTAGCGGTTAGATTCATGAATACCAGACGCCTTGGCCGCACTGGTCTTTCGCCTGATACATCGCTTCGAGTCAATGATTTTCTGCATTACGGCGGAGCATTAATGGCGACCGGCGGCGTGCTATATGTCTTTCTCATTATGGCTGGCATTGCTTGCAACGCGTTTGCCTTCGATGGCGGCGGAATGCGCACTCTAATACTCTCTCCGATAAAAAGGCGCAAAGTGCTCATGGGTAAGAATCTTGTGATAGTGGCTGTTTGTTTTGTGTTTTCGACCGCTTTGCTAATCGTCAATCAGCTGGCATTTCGTGACTTGACAGTGACGACACTCATATTTGCAGTTTTGAGTTTCATCATTTTTGCGGCCATGATGTCAATAGCGGGCAACTGGTTTTCAATTCGTTTTCCCAAACGAATGAAATTTGGGAAACGCATGAATGTCTCCGGCATGGCGGGATTGTTGTTGCTGCCAATGATTCTTTTGATGGCGTCGCCTCCGCTAGCGGCAGTTGCAGCCGGTTACCTTAGCCGCAGTTTGTTTGTCGAATATGTTACACTCGCGTTGTTAGCGGCCTTAGCGTTGTTGCTTTATTTTCCTCTAGTAAACTTTCAAGGACGCTCTCTCGAGCGGCACGAGCGCGAGATACTTGAAGCCGTCAGTAAGGATCTTGAAGGCTGAGTTGATTTTATTCCAGTGATGTCCGCGCGTGCGGCTCCGGGCGGGTTTAGAGCCCCGTCAATACACAAATGGCTCGCAGAAAATTCCGCAGTAATCAGCGGCACGAACCAACCACCGAACGTTCCTTTCAGGAGTACATCCTCTCTGCTCCTGGTCTGCAGACTTCTCGAGTTGAATTGCTCCGCCTGATCCGCGGGGGCGAAGACACTTTTCTCGAACTCAAAGTAAAGCTCTCCAACACCGAAAAAATTGCCCAGGAGATCGTTGCGCTGGCGAATACCGGCGGAGGAGTGATCGTCTTCGGTGTGAACGATCAACTTCGCGTCGAGGGTGTAGATGACGCCGAAGGCGTTCAAGAAGAATTGGTACGAATCTGTCGCGAAGAAATACAGCCGCCCCTGGTGCCGTTTATTGACCGCATCGCTTTTGACAACGGTCGGCGGGTAGTGGCTCTTGACGTCGAAGGTAAACGCCGCCCATATCGGACACGGGATGGAAGGTATTACCTGCGCATCGGTTCCGAAAAACGCGAGGCGGCTCGGGAAGAACTTTCAGCGCTTATGGACGAGGCGCGGCCGCTGCGGTACGAAAACGTTCCGGTTGCCGGAGCGAGCATCAAAGACATTGATGAGGCGCATCTCTGGAGTTTTCTTCGCTGGTTTGAAGGAGATGCGTTTGAAGAAGCTAACGCGACGGGTTATCCGACCAAAGATGTTCTCGCGCGAGATCTTCTATTGGCGGCAGATTCTGCCGGCGACGTGGTTCCCACAGTGGCTGGGCTCTTGTTGTTTGGATATGACACAAGCGTGACAGAGTTGCTGCCCCGTTCCGCGGTTACAGCAACGCGGTTTGCGGGTGACACTATCCAGGCCCCTGTGATTGAGCGAGTCAAGCTTACTGGCAATCTTTTGACCCTATACGAAGGGACTTTGAATTTCCTCACCCGTTACTGCGACCTGTGGAATACGCGTCCTCGGAACGTGGCAGGGACGGAGGTACAGGACAGCCCAGTTCCAGCGCGCGCAAACTATCATCGTCAGGCTATCTGCGAAGCAGTTACAAATATGCTGGTGCATCGCGACAACGTCTTGCGAGAGCAACCGACGCGTTTGCATGTCTTCGACCGTTCACTCGAGCTGATAAACCCTCGTCGCACTGGCGGCTTCACGCCTCTTGCGCAGCGGTCAATTCGCTATGGAGTGCCGCAGAGGCTGAATCCACAGTTGGCGAGTATGTTCACTAATCCTGGATACGGCCTTGAGCTGCCGCGGGGTGGACTGCCAATGCTGCTGCGCGAGTCGCGACTGTTCTCTGGTCGTCGTTCCGAGATAGTGGCGTTTAATGATGAGTTTCGCTTGAGGATGCACAGCGCGTGAAAGGCAGGAGCAGGCGCAGGAGGCAGTAGCACGAGCGGATGCAGGGAAGTAAGGGTCAAGGTCTAGATTTTATTTTCCATTCCTCATTTTCCATTCGTCATTATCCAAAGTTTTCTAGGTTCCTATTCTTGCCTATTTAATAGGATTTGAAGTTGGAGAGATCAACCGGGTGCCAGGATCTCGATCTTTAAACTCCGGCCAGCATGTTGAGGTCCTCCTCCTGCCGCCGCAATAATGAGTTGAAAACCACGGAAAATGACGAATGAGAGTTGAAAATGACGAATGAGAAATGAGAAATGGAAAATGAGAAATGGAAAATGAAATCTAGACCTTGACCTCTTCCTGCCCCTGCCTTCTGCCTCCCTGCTCTTGCCGTTACTGCTTCGGCGCGGTGTAAACCGTCCGGGCTTGAATCACATAGTCTTTGTCGTCATACGTCCCATCACCGTCGACATCTATACTCACTTTCAATTTATGCTGTTTGCCGTCGTGTACATCGCCGGGGTTGAATCCGAGGCTGTATTGACTGCGCAGCAGCGCATTGATCGATCCCAGTACCTTTGGAAGCTCGCCTTCAAAGGTCACCGGGTAGTAAGCACCACCCGTCTCCTTGGCGAAGGTTTGCAGCGTGTTCTGGGCCTGCAGAAAAGTCATCCGACCCGGCGATCCGGTAAGTCCGTCAGTCGCTGGAAGCGAATCGCCATACTTCTTGAAGAACAGATTGCCCGTGCCGATGATGTAGACAGGAATCCCCGCGCCTTGCAGAACCTTGCGCGCATCACCATAGTTGATCTTGCTGAATGTGTCGATCCCGGAAGCAACAAGGATGACAGCTCGTCGTCTGCCTTGAACGCTGACCAGGCCGTTGTAGTCAGACTTTTCCGACTTGGAATCTTCGAGCACCACGGAATCACCGCGGCCCCCTAACAGTACAAACTTGAGCGCGTCGAACAGGTTTGTCTCACGAAACGCCGGAGAGTTTCTGAGTAAGAGGTTGATTACCTGACTGATACGCCCGGGATCGTTTGTAAAGTCAGTTAACGGCGTTGGTCGAATATCAAAGGCCACCACAGATGCGAAATCGTTGGGCGGCTTAATGAACTGTGTCAGGAACATTGCTGCCGGGCGGATTACCTCGTACGTTCCCGGATCAAAACCGCCACTTCCGTAATAACCGAATGCTTCTGACCATTTGCTGTATTCCACCACCATGACAATTGAGATTGGCGCCTCAGGCGTGGAAAAGTTTGTAATCGTTTGTGGGACACCGTCGGCAAAAATGGCAAAGTTTGGTTTCTTCAGCCCGTTGATAATCTGTCCGGTCTTCTTGTTGTAAACGACGGCATCGATATTAACGAGATTTGTAGAGGTCGTGATCTTCTCAGCTTCTTTGGGCAAATTGATAATGTCCCGAGGCGTCGGCTCTTCCTTCTTTTCACCCTCCTGACCGGTTTCACCCGGACGCTTGTTCTTCTTTTGATCCGTCGTTGGTGGTTGGCGTCGCGATTGAGCGTAGGAAAGATTCCCGGTTGTACTGAATAGCAGTCCCATTACGAGCAGCAGCGCCATCAGGGAGTAGTAAAACTTGAAGGCTTTCATGATTCGGCTCCAACATCTAAACCGTGGAAGATTAAAGCGGCGCCGAGCCCGAGTTCGGCGACCTCAACTGGCGTTATCCAGGTTGTCTGATGCGCTGTTGCGGGGAGAAGTTTACCGTTTACCGCGGCGCGCCGCCGCCAGCTTCGGCTTCTATCACGATGTCGTAAGTTCCCGTGTTATCCGCTAGTTCGCCCTCGTTGACGCCCAGGAAAAGCACACCGTCGCGCTGCGCAACAAAATCCCGTCTCCCGCCGAGGAATATAAAGTCATCGTTATCGTCGCCGATTACGGCAATCAGGCCTCCGGTTGCTTCATTCCGCATGAGTTTGTCAGCGTCGGGAATGGTGCCCACGCCAGCCGGTGTTGAAAAACGACCCTTGCCCAGTGATACACGTCCGGAAGCGGTGATGCGTAAACGTTGCCCCTTGCGAACGACCAGGCCACTGTTAGTCCAGCCATTGTTTGCATTGTCGGCGCGCACAGCAACTTTGATAGTGAAAAATGAGGGAGTGTTGTTGCTCGCTGGCTGCGGATCCGTTCTGGGAGTCACATCAGGCTGGGTATTTGTTCGTGGCTGCGAAACGGGAACGGTATCATTCGCCGCTACTGCATCGCCGGTCGTGGCGTCGAATTCGATCGAGTCGATATCTTCGACGTAGATTGTGGTTCGGCTGCGTCGGCCTTTGGCGCCAGCCCCGATCAGAATTGTGAATTGTTGATCCTTGAAGCCCACCACCTGACCGTGAATCACGCTGCCATCTTTTAGATGTATCGTATCCGCAAGGGAGGGAAGTACCAGGCTCAACAACAAGACAGGGACGGATAGCAAGTAAAAAAGCTTTCTCATGATTGGTCTCCCGGGAGCATTCCTTGACGAGGTTTAGCAAGACTCCGATGCTTTTGCAAGCGGCGCCAGCTCTTTAGCTTGCGCTCCAGAGTAGCAGTTCGCTTTACAGGATCTGATTTGGAAACAGTACCGCGGGAGAGGCATTTTGACAGTGAATGGATGCCGGGGTTAATTGAAAGGTTGCGGACCAGGCTGAATCGATGATTTCTGACTGTTCGAGACTTGCGTTGCTTATTTTGGAGTGCGCTGGCTTGGCTGGCCTGGCAGCGCTTTGGTCTGTTTTGCGGCAAATCTTCGTGGACTTGAGTTGGTGGATTCGCATTGGGCAGGCGGGGTAGGCGTAGCGAGAAGTGCTGCTAACTCCATGACGCTACGCTGTCACAGGCCAAAGCGGCACCGGGCTGCCGCACTCCAAATCTCTGGCCCGGCATCGCTTAGGCTTACTGGGTTAGCAGATGAACACGGATTGTAGTCGTTAAGATCAACTGTGGTAAGACTCCCAAAGGATGCCGAGTAGCCAGACTAAAAGGAAGGCGAGCAGACCCGCCACAGTACTGAGAACAAAAGCGAGTGGAAATTCCAGGCGCTCTCGTAGGTTCTTTGGTCCTGTCATAGGGAGTACCTCCAGAAGTCAAGGCCTAACAGGTTAATTAGTAAGCGTAAGTCCCAGACGTTCGGGTTGTTGCCTGCGCCTGTGACCGGTGACTGAAAGCGACAACGAAAATAACTGCTGAGAGCATCGCGAGAACGATGAACAGCTTCCACTATACTTCCTCCTAGTAGTGGCTTTCCGTCTGTTGCCTGAGTTTCGCAGCCTGGACTACAATGAGCGCCGACTTGCCAGATGTTTATGAGCACTGTTTTAACGCTGATTTAGTATGTCGATAACGCGTCGGCAAGTCCTCAGAACGCTCTCAAGAATCCCTCAATGATGTTTCTCAAGGCCTTTTATGGGCGAGCAAGCAAGTTCTTCCTATCAGTTTGGACGCTTCAGCGTGGACACGGCTGATCGTGTGCTCCGGCGCGACAAAGAACCTGTTCCTCTCACACCTAAAGCCTTCGACATACTTCTTACATTGGTAGAAAATAGCGGCCGTATCGTCGAAAAAGACGATCTGATGAAGCGGGTGTGGCCTAATACCTTCGTCGAGGAAGGTAATCTAACGCAGAATGTTTCCCTTCTGAGGAAAGCTCTCGGTGAGAGCGCCAGCGGTCCACAGTTCATTGAGACGGTGCCAAGACGAGGGTACCGGTTCGTCGCCACAGTTGCTCAAGATAGCTATGACGGGAGCCGCGCGCAGAAATCCTTAACGGCAGGAGAATTCAGGTCCGCGTTATCGTCAGCGGACGTACAACCCCTCGATGGGCATCTCCGTGCTGCTGTTTCGAACAATTTTCCCGTCCCAGCGGACCCATCCTTCAATTCGCAGTCTTTCCTGGTTGGCTTCAGGAATCGCATTCCAACGTTTGGATTCACTCTGGCTGCAGTATTACTTGTCATCGCGGGCTTAACGTATTTCAGCGGCAGGGGTAAAGCGACAGAAGGAAGGTCGATTCAATCAATAGCCGTCCTGCCGTTTGTCGACGATTCACCTGATGCAGACGCTGAATACCTCGATGATGAGATCGCCGAAAGCCTCGTCAACAGCCTTTCCCGATTGCCGAAGCTACGCGTGATTCCGCGCAGCGTGATGGTGAATTACAAGGGAGAGAATCTGGACCCCCGTAAAGTTGGCCAGGAGTTGAACGTTCGGGCCGTAGTTACCGGGCGAGTGCACCGGCACGGCGACACCATCAGTATCCAGGCGGATTTGATCGACCTGGACAGTGTCGCGCAAATCTGGGGTCAGCATTACGACCGCCGGCTTGCTGACATGCTTCTCGTTCAAGAAGAGATTTCGCGCGACATATTCGAAAATCTTCGGCTGAAGTTGAACGTCGAAGAGCAGAAACAGTTAGAGGCTTATCGGCTTTATCTCAAGGGTCGCAATGCGTGGAACAAGAGGACTGAAGAAGGACTACAGCAAGGCATCGATTTTTTTCAGAAGGCTATTGATACCGACTCCAGCTACGCCCCGGCATACGCTGGACTGGCTGACTGCTACAACATGCTGGTCGTCTACGGCGTACGACAGCCGAAGGATGGTTTCCCTAAAGCGAAGGACGCGGCAGTAAAAGCGCTGGAGATGGACGATACCCTGGCCGAGGCTCACACCTCATTGGCCTTTATCAAGTTTCGTTGGGATCGAGACCGAGTCGAAGCCGAGCGAGAGTTTCTACAGGCTATTAAGTACAAGCCCACCTACGCGCCGGCACATCAATGGTACAGCTCCTACCTGGTTGCGCTTGAGCGCTTTGACGAGGCAATCGCCGAAGCGAAACGCGCTCAGGAGCTCGAACCGCTGTCGTTCACTGCGAGTTCTCACCTGGGATGGATTCTGTACCTGTCAGGAAAAAACGACGAAGCGATTCAGGTGTGCGCCAAGATACTCGAGCTGGATCCTAATGTCTTTCCGGCCCGCAGGTATCTCGGACTCGCTTACGAGCAAAAAGGGATGTACCAGAAGGCAATCGCCGAGTTTCAAAAGGGTGTGCAACTTTCCGGAAGCCCGCTGATGCTCGCGCTTTTGGGCCATGCTTACGCAGCTTCCGGAAAGACTGCTGAAGCGCATCAGGTGCTTGGGGAGTTGCGGGACCTGCAAGATCGACGGTACGTCTCAGCCTACACAGTGGCGGCGATTTACACCGGCCTGGGCGATAAAGATCAGGCCTTCAAATGGCTCGAGAAAGCCTATGAAGAGCGCGACGTTTGGTTGATGAATATGAAGGTCGACCCCGTGTTCAGCAGACTTCGCACCGATAAAAGATTTTCCGATCTCCTGACACGCGCGCGACTGAGGCCATGAAGAAAGCCAGAGCGCCCCTACCCTTCGCTGCTGCGCCAAGCGACTAAAATACTGCCGGAATTCTAACCTCAAACGTACTGCAGTCAGTCGTTGAGTTGACGCTTCCAACGTCAGGAGCCTCAGCAGATTCGAATAGGGAAACAGAAGAGCAGCGAGCGCCTGGTTCTGAGTTGAGGAGGCCGCAAATCTCTTGCTTGACCGAGAAGGGCCAGGAATTCGTTGACTTCGGCATCACGCATTGTGGCCGGCTGAGGTTGCCGTGAAGAGTGTATTGACTAATTGATCTACGCCTCTTCGGTCCGATAGCTGTAGTGAACAATCCGCATCTGGTTGCGGACTTGTTCATGCAGTTTAGGCAGTGAAGCTCCTAGAGCATGAAATCGGTACAAAGACAATTGTTCCGCGTGATTCGTGAGGAATCGTTAGCGATTCCGCTGAGTGGGTAGCATTATGTGAGGAAAGGCTCACCTTGCAAGGCGAGCCTTTCGTGACCTAATTCAAAGTTCGTCGTCATGAACCTTAAGAGGAGAAATGTTATGAGAGCCTATCCCAAAGAGCGCTTCTCTTCCGACGTAGCACTCTCACCGGCGTCGGTGGTCGAGTTTGCGAATGCCGCAGGTGACAACAACCCGATACACCACGACCCAGAATTTGCTGCGACCACCCGGTTCGGTAGGCCGACAGCCAGTGGTCCTCACACTACCGCGTTACTACTCGCGCTAACAGCTTCACATTTTTCGAAAAAAGGAGCGATGTTGGGTCTTGAGTTCTGGGTTCGGTTCCGTCGACCTATCTACGCAGATGAAACGATTCGACTGGAATGGATGGTAGTAAAGGTAACCCCAAACCAGAAACTACGAGGCGAAATTGTTGAGTTACGTGGCCGTATCAAAGGGCAAGACGGCAAGACTTCTCTCGGCGCGAAGGGGCGTGTCCTGGTCACAGATCAACTCTAGAAAGTCCGTGCCCACACGACGCCGAACGACTCGTTGGACCGGAGCGGCGGAAGCGTGTTTCTCAAGTAGTCCGTTCATCCAGTGCTGTAATAATCGCGCCGCCCGGTCAACGTGATCGTTCGATGGCTTGCTCCTAGGTATTCACTCGAGTCATTTACTATCACACAATAGGTCTCGCGATCTTAGTCGAGGTCTCAGTCATGCAGACTGATTTGAGCCAAAAAATGCCGATCATTCTCCTCGCCGTCACTTGCGCGCTCCTTGGTCAGCCAATCACCTTTAGCCAAGATAGATGCCTAAGTGACGACAACTTAAAGGTGATGATCGCGCAAGTAAGTTCGCCAGCAGGCCTGTCGTTCAATCAAGAACTTAGAGATAGGCTGTTGAAAATGAAGGAGAAGGAACAGAAACATTTTCAGGACGCTCTTGAGGAGGAACGCGAAAAAGCCGGTGCTCTTAAGAACCAGATGGGAACATCCAGGAAAAAGAATTTACCTCAACTCTGCTCTATTGTGAAAGAGTTTGGCTGGCCGAGCGCGAATCTAGTGGGCCAAGATGGAGTCGACGCAGCTTTCTATCTACTCAAGAATATCTCATCATTTCAGCTGCAAAGAGACCTCTTGCCAATGATCATAGCCGCCACAAAGAAAGGCGAGATTGCGCGACCAGATTTTGCCGGGTATATCGACCGGTTGCGTCTAAGCGCTAGCCTGAAACAGTTGTTCGGCACAGAAGCAACAATCTCGAATGGCTTTCTCGTGCTCTATCCAATTGATAACCTCAGCGAAGTTGACTGGAGACGAGAACAGTATGGATTGCCCCCCTTGGCTCAATACATCAGGGCGCTCGAAAGAATCTACCGCTTACCACTGGTGAAATCTCCCGGCACAATGACAAACAAATTCGCCGGAACGCCGGACGCCACGCTTTCCCGCACGTCGATTATCCTTTTTGCTGGTCAGGAGGCGGCTGATGATGAGGTCATTCGCGTTGAGACGAACTTGGTGAGCCTGAATGTCAGTGTCTACAGCAATCGACAAAGAACTCATGTCAACACACTAGAACAGACTGATTTCGAGGTCTTCGAAGATGAACGCGAAGAAACCGTCACCTTCTTTGCGAACACGGAGGTGCCGTTCGATCTTGTGTTGCTAATTGATCTATCAGGTTCAACTTCTGGCAAGCACAAGTTGATTCAGCAAACTGCACGACGTTTTATTGAAGCAGCACGCCCGTCTGATCGCCTGGCGATCGTCGCCTTCTCAGACAGCGTGAACATCGTCTCCCCAATGACCAGCGACCGGAAGCAACTCTTAGAGAGTGTCAACAGGATTGAGGGTACAGGTGGCTCGAAAGTTTGGGATGCACTGAAGTTCACTCTGGATAAAGTCGTTGGACCAAAAACCCTTGAGAGGCGTCGGGCCGTTGTGTTCATGACTGACGGCGCCGACAGCGAACTGGTTGGATTTGGTGAGGGTTTAGAGTTCTCAGATCTACTCGAAACTGTTCGGCTAAACGACGCCTCAATCATTCCGATCTACCTCGACACAGAGGGTCACGATCCATTATCACGGAGAGTGTATAAGACCGCACGCGAGACGTTGGTAATGTTGGCCGAGGAGAGCGGAGGCCTTTATTACAAGGCGCGAAAGATTGAAGACCTGAGCGGAGTTTATTCTCAAGTCTTCGAATATTTGGGCAAGGTCTATAGTTTAGGATACAAGCCGACGAACGAAAATCGCGACGGCTCGTGGCGCGCGGTCAAGATCCAAATACGCAACCGGCCGGATCTAACGGCCCGCGCTAGGCCGGGTTATTACGCTAAGTAACCAAGGCGCGGCTGAGCGTAACGAATCATTACTCTCGGGCCATCTTGCTGATGAGTTCCTCGAGGACGGAAGGGTGATCAAAATGGCGAAGGCTCCTGTTTCGTTTTGAAATTGCGCTGCACGATCGAACTTTCAGACGGATGATCCGTTCGGGCAAGGAACGGCTCAGAGTGGGTGAGATAACTGCGCGAGGCCGCCATCGAACGAATTAAGGATTCTTGTCGCGCGAAACGACCACCTGTTGCAGCGGAGCGCGGGATAGCATAGTTCTCAAGGTGGACTCTCACGGCGCAGGTTGGATGCTGATCGCCCGCGCCCGCTGAACAGGAGCGTTCGGCGGCTGACACATTGTGATGAAGAAGCGATATCACCTACTGTTGATCGTGATGTTGAGCCTCTGTTGTTTTGGGTCTTCCTATACAACTAGTGAAGCGCCATTGCGTGTAGGAATCTTTGTCGGCGTTGATAGCATCACGCTATCAACAAATGGAAGCACCAGAAAAATATCTGCAAGTGTTGGAGGAATTCCAAGAGAAAGTTAGGCAGCCGGTGCTGAAGCAGTTCATTGAGGAGAATCGGGAAATCGTGGCATCGACCGCCGCCGAACGTACGCTGTTGCACCTGACACCTCGATAGCATGCCTCTCAAGTATTCTCCTCGCGCCGATGCTTGAATGCTTTCGCTCGGCGCAGGTGAACAGCAGCGTTATGCCGCTCGTGCCAATGGGAACACATCATTTATTGAACATTGCAATGCACGATGGCTCCCGCCAATTTGGCGAGCTGCCGGAAAGCGCTTCATGGGACAAATTGCGAGGACATCTCGAAACGTTGGCTGGCGCAACAGTCACAGATTTCATCACTGATGACGTTACTGAGGTTTGGATCGATTTCAACTTTCGTGGCCACCACTTTTCTGTCAACAATCAGAATGGCGATTATTGGTTTTTCGTACAAGACCCGCAGTCCCCGGACGAAATCTTGGAGGCAGTCTTAACATCAAGCGATTAATGATGAACACGAAGACGGCGCTTCTGTTGGTGATGACATTGGTTTTTTTGTTGGCTGCGTGCGGCAACGATAAGGCGTTCGACTCCGCTGCCTGAATGAAGGGCGATCTGCGCGCGCGCGGCAGAATGTGCGACGACCTGGTCAAACGCAAAATCCTTATCGGTCAGACCGCTGATGAAGCGCAACGATTGCTCGGCCAGCCAGACAAGGCTTATGCCACCGCGCTGTCTTATAAGATTGATTTGGGGTGGCTCTTTAAGGACCCAAGCAGTCAACTCTGACGTTCGGTGGCGCTATTCGATGGCAATGACTCCGAATCGAAAAGTCGCCAGACTGGTGGTTCTGGACGCAGCTCACTCGGTGCTCCTGATTCGCTACAAGGAGTATCGGGTGAATCGGTCAGGTTCCTTCTGGGCCACGCCTGGTGGTGGACTCGAGCACGGCGAGGAGCCGCGAGAGGCGGCGACAAGGGAACTGCGGGAGGAAACAGGCCTCTCAGCGATGGTCGGAAGGGAGCTTTGGCGGAAGACTTTCAGGTTCGAGCTGCCTCAGGGCTTGGTGGACCAGGAGGAGCAATACTTCCTCGTCCGGTTGGGCGAAGTGTCGCCCCATGTCCATAATTCGTCATCTGAAGCGATTCTTGAGCATCGATGGTGGCCGCTTGGAGAGTTGCAGTCTACGACCGAAGTCATTTACCCGGACGGCCTCGCCTCAGAGCTCGAGGCCCTCCTTGCGAGTGGGTCAATAACACTTCCTCGCCGATCACATGAGTTAGACAATATGGAAAAGCTTACCTCAGAGGCGAAGGAGGCCGGAATGAAAGCAGAGTTCAAAAGCGCATGGGGGTATCAGGGAAACAACATGAACCTGCCGGTAGGAAACCTAGAAGCCGCGATCCCTTTTTACGAAACAGTAATGGGCTTCCAGCTTCTTACGCGGGGCGATTTGCCGTACAGGTCGGCAGTCCTTGGCAGGGATCGCGTCCAGATAGCTCTGGTCGAAAACGGTGGCGATCCGACGCAGGACGGCTGCGCTTTTGAGGTTGATAGTGCCGAATCGGCCTTCTCCGAGCTGAAGGCGAACGGCTTGGAAAAGGAGATATCCGAGTTCGACATCGAAGAACACGACGATACCACTTGGAAGGTATTCTATGTGGTGGCGCCGGACGGTCTGTGCTACTGGTTCGGTGAACGGCAACAGGCGAAGGATTAAGATGGAACACAGCGATGATGTCATCATTCTGAGTTTGTTCCAGCGCGCAGACGCCCCTGTGCTGCTCGAGGCTGACGCCGATCCGGAACACTGGATCAAGCCCCGTGATAAATGCACGCAGCCAATTCTATAAGAAGCGGTTCGAACACGAGTTTCAATGGCAGGCTAGCTTGGAAATACGGAATGCGATCGAAGAAGCCATCCTTGGCAGCAAAATAAAGCCGCTACGACTTGTTTAGCGTGAACTGCTGGATCCTAAGTACACCGCGCCTAAACGAATCGTTGGACGCGAGCGGCGGAAGCGTGTTTCTCAACTAACTTGGTGCGGCGGAGCGTGCTTTGATTCGCGCCGCCGCGTCAACTCAACCGTTAGGCGGCGATGCGCCACAAAGGCAACATGAAGCTTACCGTGGTTCCCCTCACGCCGGATCTATGGCCTGCCCTTGAAGACCTGTTCGGCAAGGAAGGCGCCTGCCACGGCTGTTGGTGCATGTATTGGCGGATTGGCCCAGCCTATCGCCGCAAGCCACCCGCCCAGAACAAGGCCGCATTTCGACAGGTCGTCAAGCGCGGTCCTGCCCCAGGACTCCTTGCTTTCCACGGCCACCTGGCCGTCGGCTGGTGCCAGCTTACCCCGCGCGATGCCATACCCTGGATTGACCACGAGTGGCGTCTCAAGCCCGTAGGGCACGTCCCGGTCTGGTCGCTCTCATGCCTTTATGTTCGCAAGGGCTATCGGAGACAGGGCGTCACCGCCGCGCTGATCGAAGCGGCGTTGAAAGCCGCCAAGCGCGCCGGTGCACCCGCTCTCGAAGCCTATCCTTTCGACGCGGAGGTCTCTGGCACCTCTTCAAGCACCGGCTATGCCTCCACGTTTGCCCGAGCCGGTTTCAAGACCGTCGAGCGCCGCATCCCCGCTAGGCCTATCATGCGCCATGACCTGAGAGCTGTCAGCCTATGACATTCCACTCCATCCCCCCACTCAATCTAGCTTAGCTTAGTCGTCTGATTCGGAATTACGGTGACGTATTATAGGCCATTAGGCGGCCAGGTGAAGTTGCTTTTGGTCAATCTTGTTCAGCAAGGCTAAGAGATCTTTGCGCGTGAAAGTCCATTTGAAGGGGGAAGCAGT
>WNGF01000365.1_pt1 | contig 71196 bp, 52 predicted proteins | sample 5400641 | NCBI WGS metagenome assembly WNGF01 (sample SAMN13153371, study PRJNA577476) | soil metagenome | isolation source: 80 cm soil or saprolite under grassland replicate 2 | place: USA:California | collected 2016-06-15
CCCCCTTTTTCCTCCGTTCGTTACTGCCCCGCCTCGGCTTTTACCTCGGCTATTTTAGTAACGTGGATTGTGTCGCCTTCGAGCGTACCTTCAACCGCAACGGAAACGCCGGCTTTGGTTTCGGTTTCCTTGAGCAACGCTTCCACGCTTTTATTTCCGGGCTCATCGAATTTGTAAAGTTGGCCGTCAGCGGTGAAGAGCGCGTAGCCGGCCTTCGCGCAGTTCGGCATCAAAGCACAGGAAGTGGAGTGCTTCTTGACCCTGTCTTTGAACGTCGCATCCTTGGCGTGTGCGCCCGCGCAGGCGTTATCGATTAGATAGCCATTCAGCTTGACTGAATTCTTGTCTTGCGCATAAACCAGCGCGGACAGGATGAATATCATACCCAGGGTAAATAGTCTTCGAGTCATTGTTGTTCCTCCTCAGGATCTTGGATCTTCCGTTCGGGTCGTAAGTGCGGAAATAGTATCACGTCACGAATGGACTGTCTGTTAGTAACCAGCATTACGAAACGATCGATGCCAATACCTATGCCGGCGGCCGGGGGCATGCCATACGAGAGGGCGCGAATGTAGTCTTCATCCATCACCATCGCCTCTTCATCGCCACGTTCGCGCTGGGCCACCTGATCCTTAAAGCGCTGATATTGCTCTGCCGGGTCGTTTAATTCCGAAAAACCGTTAGCGCACTCCATACCAGCGATGAAAAGTTCAAAGCGCTCGGCAACCGTCGGATCCTTAGGCGATGCTTTGGACAGTGGCGAGATTGCCTTGGGGAAATCTGTGATAAAAGTTGGCTGCACCAGGTTCGGCTCGACATGGTTCTCAAAAAGCTCGAGCAAATTCTCGTCGGTAATTTTGTCTGCAGCATAGAACTTTGCGACAGACTGTCTCATCGTCAACCGCTCGAATGGCTTGGAGAAGTCAATGTCGCGATCGCCCAGGCGCACGTGGGTGTGACTCAGCACCGTGAAGACTGTGGACGTCAGCATTTCCTCGCAGAAATCCATCATCTGGTTTACATCTGCGTAAGCCCAATAAAACTCCAGCATCGTAAATTCTGGATTGTGTCGCGTCGAGATGCCTTCATTACGGAAGTTTCGGTTCAGCTCATACACCTTTTCAAAGCCGCCCACCAACAATCGTTTAAGGTAAAGTTCGGGGGCAATGCGCGCATAGAGATCAATACCCAGAGCGTTATGATGGGTCTTGAACGGGCGCGCCGCAGCTCCGGTGGCCAGCGGTGTAAGCATTGGCGTTTCAACTTCAATGTAACCGTGATCGTCTAGTATCCGACGCAGCTCGCGAATGACCGCTGAACGGCGCTCGAAAACTTCTCGGGGTGTAAGCTCGCCTTCTTCGCGTTCGAGCTTCAAACTACCCGCAATCAGATCCGCATAGCGCTGGCGCTGACGAATCTCCGGATCGTTGATGCCGTGCATCTTGTCGGGCAGCGGCAACAGCGCCTTGGCCAGGAACTGCAACTTCTGAGCGTGCACCGACAACTCGCCGGTCTTGGTAACAAACAAATAGCCTTCAACTCCAATCAAATCTCCGTGATCGAGCAACTCAAATAACGACCAACCATCGACCGAATCGCTACTACCGTCATTGCACACACCCATCACGTCTGAACGGCGCACATAAAGTTGCAAGCGCGAAACACCATCAGACAGATGTAGGAAGGCGGCTTTGCCCATGACGCGTGGCGGCGAGGCAATGCGGCCGGCCACGCGAACTGTGATTTTATTTAGCTCCTGGTTAGCAACCTCGATCTCATCCGCATCCGGACGTCCTCCTTCTGCAACCTTAGGTTCAAAAGAGCGGAATTTTTCAACAACCGAGCTAATCGTATCTTCGCGGCCAGCTTGGACCACCTGACTACGTTCGAACTTGTTTGGGTAGACATTCCCGACCAGACGCTCGAGTTCCTCCAGGTGCTCGTGGCGCGCCAGCGTTTGATCATTCTCTTCAATGAAAGGTATGGACAATGTAACTCCAAATGTAGCCGCGAATTATAGAGACCGCTGCGATCGAGCGCAAACGCCTGTTTAGACGTTAGGGTCCGACCAGGTACTGGTTCAGTTTCACATTAAGCGCGAAAATAGGTTTGTTGTGGCTGCGACGGCTTTGCCGCCTGATATGAGGCGGTGGCTTTGCCCCGCCGGTCAACTGCCCGTACCACCTTGGGGCTGTGCCCCTGGTTCGGGGCTCGACCCTCGACTGACGCTGTAAGATTGCTACTGCATAGAAGAGTCGATTCGAAGCGCACGTCTCGGAAATTACAGCACCACCGTTAAGCCAAGGGGCGAAGCCCGCACCAGGGGCATAGCCCAAGTCTTAACGGAAGCTGACCGGCGGGGCTGAGCCACCGCCTCACATCGGGCGGCAAAGCCGTGCCGGCGCTTGAAAGGTTTTCTGCTGGCTTGTTTGCCGGCGCTGAGAAAGCTACTTGAATGGCAAAGCCGTGCCGGCGCTTGAAAGGTTTTCTGCTGGACTGGAATCAAATGGCAACTGCTCGCAACGACTGCATTTACTCATCCCCGAGCGGCCATGTTAGATTCTTTCGGGAACATGAGTGGGAAGATTCTGAGCCTGGCCGAACTGCTCGGAGAGCGCGAACGTCTGCGCTCACTGGGGCAGCGTGTCGTCTTTACAAACGGGGTTTTCGACTTGTTGCATGTCGGACATGTTCGGTATCTGGCGGCGGCACGAGCTCTCGGAGAGGTGCTCATGGTCGGAATCAACAGCGACCGAAGAGTGCGCGAGTTAAAAGGCGCCGGCCGCCCGGTGGTCATTGAAAACGAGCGTGCGGAGATTCTTGCCGCCTTGGGACAGGTGGATTGCGTCACGATCTTCGACGATACTTCGCCCCGTTGGTTGATTGCTCGGCTGTTGCCTGATGTGCTTGTGAAAGGCGGTGATTACGGCTTGGATGAAATCCATGGCCGCGAGGAGGTGGAAGCCGCCGGTGGGAAAGTGGTGGCGCTGCCGTTCGTCCCCGGTGCCTCGACAAGCGCGATTATCGAACGGATGAAAATAAATAATAAGTAATGAGCACTACGATCAACAGCACGCCCGCGTTGCAAGCCACATTACAGCGTGTCTCGCAGACGCCGCAGTACCACCAAGTGTTGGGAGAGCTACGCCGAGGCGCTCGTGTTATTTCGATCAGCGGACTCGTCACTCTTTCGGCTCGTGCTCTTGTGCTCGCCGCACTCCAGAAGGAAACCGGAAAGCGGTTTGCCATTGTGGCGCCGGCAACGCGAGATCTCGAACCGTGGGAACGGAACCTGCGCTTTTGGTATTGTGCACTGGCAGGCAAGGAAGGCTGCGATAACGAAGTGCTGGTGCTGCCGGCGTCTGAGACTGATCCTTATGCAGGGTTCTCACCGCACGCAGAGACACTGGAAAAGAGGGCTTTGACGCTTTGGCGTTTGATACAACATTCGCACGATTTTGTTTTGTTAACCGCGCGTGCACTCGCCAGAAGGATGGTCGGTCCCGATGAAGTTCGCCGCACGGGAACGACATTGAAAAGGGACCAGGAGTTTTCGCCTGACGAGTTGGTTGAAAAGCTATTTGCGACCGGCTACATGCGTGAAGATCCAGTTGGCGGTATTGGTGAGTTTTCCATCCGTGGCGGCATCGTTGATATATGGCCTCCGGGACGTGAAGCGCCCGTGAGAATCGAGTTTTTCGGCGACACGGTTGACTCGCTTCGTGAATTTGATCCTGAGACGCAACTCTCAACCGGACCCTTGAGCGAAGCCGAGTTCCCGCCGATGCGTGAGCTCAGAGTTAATAGTCACGATTTTCGCGAGTGGGCCGAGCGAGCAAGAGAACGTTGGAGCGAAGACCGGTACGCGCGCGCGCTCCGCGACCGCACTGCCTTCGCTGATGAGGGAGAAGCCTTCCCGGGTTGGGAATGGCTTATAGACCTGGTCCGCGAAACCAACTCGACGATCTTCGATTACCTCAAAGATTCTGTACTTGTGATCGATGAGCCGTCGACGATCGAGTTATATCTGGGGGAAGTTTATCAATCGCTGGAGGAACGCTTTGCGGAGATCGACGCAGCAGATGAGATAGCGCCGGCGCCAACCCAACTCTACCTCTCAGCTGAAGAGCTTCGCACCAAGATTGACGAGCGGCAGCGTGTGGAAATTCGCACCCTGGGTCGTGCGGCGGCCGAAGTCGATCAAGCCTTGGCCCTCGATGCGGAAGCACCGCAGGTACAAATTGGTCGTAGTCGAGGACTTCGATATCCGATGTTCTTGTTTCCCATCGTTGGCCCGGCGACGGAGGTGGAGTGGCAAGCCCAGTCAGTGATGCGTTATCACGGTCGGCTCTCCGATCTTGCTGATCGTGTCAAACGGGCGCGGGATGAAGACACTGCAACTCTCTTTGTGATGCCGGGGCGTGGAACGGCGGAGCGGTTAGTCGAGATTCTGGCTGAGTACGCGGTCGACGCGCAGCTCACGCTTCCAGGGGAAAACATCGAGACTCCCGTTGACTCACCGGTGATCGCGACGGTCGGCCGTTTGAGTAGCGGCTTCGAACTGCCTCAGGCCCGTCTGCTCGTGCACGTTGAGACAGACGTGTTCGATGAGGCCAGCGATCCTGTTGAGCGACGCGGTGCGGTAAGTGAAGGAAGGCGGCAGAAGGACGGAAAAAAACCCAGGTCAAAGACTGCAGCTTTTCTTTCGGATTTTCGCGATCTCCGGCCAGGCGACTACGTGGTCCATATCGATCACGGGATCTCGCGATTTGGTGGTTTGCAGACCCTCGAGCTTGGACCACGAAGCGGTGAGTTCATGCTGCTTTACTATGCTGACGACGCCAAGCTTTACGTTCCAGTCGAGCGCCTCGATCTCGTCCAAAGATATTCGAGCGCCGAAGGCCACCAACCTCAGTTAGATCGTCTCGGCGGGTTGGGATGGCAGAAGACTAAGGCCAAAGCGAAGCGGGCGATGCGCGACATGGCTGACGAGCTGTTGCGCCTCTACGCTGAGCGCAAACTCGTGGGTGGCTATGCTTTCGCCGCGGACACTCCCTGGCAGCACGAGTTTGAGGATGGATTTCAATACGTGCTTACCCCTGATCAAGAAACTGCCATCGAAGACATTAAGAAGGACATGGAAGAGATGGTGCCCATGGACCGTCTTCTTTGCGGTGATGTTGGATATGGCAAAACCGAGGTGGCGATGCGTGCCGCCTTTAAGGCTGTCATGGAAGGAAAGCAGGCAGCAGTTCTTACTCCGACCACCGTTCTGGCCTACCAGCACTACGACACCTTCCGCAGTCGCTTTGCTCCGTTTCCCATCAAAGTGGAGTTGTTGTCGCGCTTTCGTTCCGCCAAAGAACAGAAAGAAGTTGTGAAGCGAGTTGAGTCGGGCGACGTCGATGTGATCATTGGCACGCACCGAATGTTGTCAAAGGATGTGCGCTTCAAGGATCTCGGCATCGTCGTAGTGGATGAAGAACAACGATTTGGCGTGGCCCACAAGGAGCGTTTGAAGCAACTTAAGAAGCGGGTCGACGTGCTGACGCTTTCGGCAACTCCCATACCCCGCACGCTGAATATGTCTCTCAGCGGATTGCGTGACATGTCGTTGATCGAAACGCCGCCCCGAGATCGACTAGCGATCCAAACGCAGGTAGTTCAGTTTTCTGAAAACGTTATCAAATCGGCAATTGAGCTGGAACTGGCGCGCGGCGGACAAGTCTTTTTCATCCATAATCGGGTTGAGACAATCGAGACTGTTGCGGCACTGGTAAAACGCCTGGTGCCCCAGGCCCGCATGGCGATAGGCCATGGTCAGATGAACGAGAAGGACATGGAGCGGGTAATGCTCGATTTTATCGACTATAAATATGATGTTTTGGTGGCAACTACGATCATCGAGAACGGGATAGACATCCCCCGTGCGAACACCATCATCATAAACCGCGCCGATGGTTACGGTCTTTCTCAGCTTTATCAACTCCGCGGGCGAGTGGGCCGCTCAAACCGGCGTGCGTACGCCTATCTTTTGATTCCCGGGGAACAAGAGCTCTCGCCAATTGCGCGGCGGCGGCTGGCAGCTATTCGGGAGTTTTCGGACCTGGGCGCCGGCTTCCGTATCGCCGCCCTCGATCTTGAATTGCGGGGTGCAGGTAACTTCCTGGGGGGCGAACAGTCAGGCCACATGGATTCGCTTGGATTTGACCTGTATACCCAGATGCTCGAGCGGACGGTTGCTGAATTGAGGGGCGAGGCCGTTGAAGACGAAACCAGCGTTTCCTTGAACCTGGGAGTAGATGTGGCGATTCCCGACGGCTACATCACCGACATGGGTCAGCGCCTGCGGACTTACAAGCGCGTATCCTCTGCGAGAGATGAGCAAACGCTCTCGAGCATCAGGACCGAAACTCAGGATCGTTATGGCCGATTGCCTCAGTCCGTGGAACGGCTGTTTTATTATGCCAGCTTGCGACGGCTGGCAGAAGAAGTGGGGGTCGTTTCGATTGACAAGACTCCCGATGGCATCGCCATCAAATTCAGTGAAAAAGCGCGTATCTCGCCTGAAAAATTGGCTGAGTTCCTGGGGCAAAGGGAAGGTGCCACATTCACGCCCAGTGGAGTGCTGCGTTTGAGCCTCAGTGATGACGAGGTCGATGACGGGCTTGGCGTTTCACGTCAGTCATTGCTGCAACTTCGGGCGAACGATTAGAATAAGTCCCCGGTTTTGGTAGTGGGTCAGTTAGAGTTCAAACTTTTAGTTGTGGCCGCAAAACAGCAACCTAAAGGTTGAACTCTAAACTTTCATAATCAGACTCACCCACTCCCCGGTTTTGTCACTATTGTTGCTTTTCTGCTCAGCCGTTGGGCTTGGGAAAAGCAAAACAACTTGATTCAAACTAATTTAGGAGTATTTCCGTGAATTCTAAAGTTACGTCGCTCGTAGCCGCGAGTCTTTTCGTGGTCGCAATTTTGGTGGTCACGCCATCCAGGACTTTTGCTCAGGAGGGAGAACTGCAGGTCGTTGACGAAGTGATCGCCCAAGTCAACGACGATGTGATCACGTTGTCAATGTTGAGGCGCGAGTCGAAAGAACGAATTGATACTCTGAAGCAGGGCGGAATGCCCGAGCAGCAGGCCATCGCAGAGGTCACAAAGCGACAGCCTGAACTAATTGCTACCCTGATCAACGAGCAGTTGCTGCTACAAAAAGGCAAGGAACTCGACTTAGCGAAAGATGTCGAGGATGAGGTCAATCGTCGCATGTTCGAGGTTGCCAAGGAGCAGGGTATTCAAACTATTGAGAAATTAGACGAAGCGCTGCGCCAAAATCAGCAGGATCCAACGGTCATTCGGCAAACGCTACGCACTGAGATCATGAAGCAGATGGTGATTCAGCAGGAAGTTGATCGCAAGATATTCTTCAGCCTCTCGATGGACGAACTGAAAAAGTATTTCGATACTCATCGCGACAGCTTTCGTAAGCCTGAGAGTGTGAAAATCTCGGAAATATTTTTGGGCGTTACCGGCAAGAACGAAGCAGACGTAAAAGCGAGAGCGGTGGAGTTGGTTACTCAATTGCGGGCGGGAGCGGACTTTAAGGCAGTGGCAGCCGCAAACTCAGAACGTGAGCAGAATGGCGTTCGTACCGGGCCACAGGACAAAGGCGAAGTTGGAACCTTCGAAGTACCATCGTTGCGAGAAGACGTGGCAGGGTCTATCAAGAATCTCAAGGCCGGCGGAATCAGCGATCCCCTGTTAGGACCTGATGGCTTTCACATCTTCCGCGTGGACGAACGGACAGCTGCAAGCGATGTCGTGACCTTCAACGAAAACCGTGTGCGTGAGGCGATCACTATCGAGCGGTCACCCAAAGAGCGTGATAACTATCTTCAAACTCTGCGGAACGAGGGTTACGTTAAGGTTGCGGAAAACTACCGAGCCTCAGTCGAACCATTGCTAAAACTCACAGCGCCCACTGCGGCGAAAACGAATGACTCTCAGAAAAATAAGAAGGACGACAAGAATAAAAAACCCTAACAATAGTCTGGAGTCTGGAGTCGCGAGTCTTCGTATTCTTGAGGAGCGGTTGGACTCGGAAGTTGTAAGAATCTTAGGTTGCGAGCGTTACTTGTGACCCAGCCAGGCTACTCCCGACTCCAGACTCCCGACTCCCGACTCCAGATTTTTTCATGCGCCTCGATCTGTTCCTCAAAGCCAGTCGTCTTTGTCCGAGGCGCACCGTTGCGCAAAAGCTCTGCGATGCAGGTTTGGTGTCGGTCGGCGATAAGGTCGTTAAGTCTGCGCACGCGATTAAGCCAGGTGATGAGATAACAATTTCGCGTCGTGACCGGGTGACCACGGTTCGTGTGAAAACCGTTCCAGAAAGCCGTCAGACTTCACGAAAAGAAGCATCCGCTCTCTTTGAGTTGGTACGCGAAGAAGTCCTGGAGTGCGAATAGTTGTGACTAGAACAATCAAGCCATTCAAGATTCGCAATATCGAGATCAACCCGCCGCTGATCCTTTCCCCGATGGCGGGAGTAACCGACGTGTCTTTTCGACGCTTGATAAAGAGACGTGGTGGTGTAGGCCTAACCGTCTCGGAGTTTATTTCCGTAGAGGGTCTGACGCGTAGCAACCCAAAGTCCAAGAGACAGATGCGGTTTTACCCGGATGAGCAGCCGTTTGCTGTGCAGATCTTCGGCGGTCAACCGGAACGCATGCGCATGGCCGCAGAGATGGCGGAAGAGGTTGGCGCCGACATCCTCGACATTAACTGTGGATGTCCGGCGCCGAAGGTTGTGAAGCACGGAGGTGGCTCGGGTCTGCTGAAGGACCATCAGCGGCTTGTAACGATTCTCGAAGAGGTCAAGAAGGCCGTTACGATTCCGCTGACAATCAAGATAAGAGCTGGTTTCTACGACCATACGATCAATGCCGTCGAGACCGCGAAGCTGGCTGAAGCATGTGGAGTTGAGCATATCGCTTTGCATGGGCGCACCAAAGAGCAGGGCTACCGCGGTCTGGCGAATTGGGATCTGGTGCGTCAAATTAAAGAAGTTGTTAGCGTTCCTGTTTCAGGAAGTGGTGACGTTAATACCATAGAGGGTGCGTTTGCCCGCTTCAACGAGACAAATTGCGACGGTGTTTTGATTGGCCGGGGCGCCATGGCTAACCCCTGGATATTTCGACAAATTGAAGATGCGATGGCGGGCAGGGAAGTCTTTCAACCAGCGCTGGCGGATAAGCGGGCAATCCTGCTCGAATATTTTGACATGCTGCGGGAAGACATGCCGGAAACTCCGGCTATAAATCGGATGAAACAGCTGGCGGGCCAGTTTACGCGCGGCCTCCAAGGCGGAGCACTGTTCCGCACCTCGATTTATCATTCACACTCTGTCGACGAGATTCTTTCGCGAATCGCAGAATACTTTGAAGCCATTGAGACCGGCCAGCCCTATTTTGGCGAGGCGGGAGCGAGAATCGAAGAAGAGCCGCTTCTTGATTCCTGTGAAGCCGCCTTGTAGGCGTGGCTGGTTGAATTGAACAAGTTGGGAAGGGGGCAAGCGACAAAAGAGGTATCCAACCAAATCGATGCCGAGCGCGCCCCCGCTGCGCTTCGCTAGCAGCAACCCAGAATTCAAAGCTCACCTAGCATACCGATAAGGCGAATGGCTGCACACAGGCGGGGGCGCGCTGGAATTCATTACCGCCACAAGCCTGAATCTCCGCTTGCCCCCTTCCCAACTTGTTCAATTCAACCACATGAGTTACCTACCCACTCTCTTCAGTGCACCTTCTTATTAGGCTCGGAGGATATCGCAGCAGTCTTTGAACTGGGCTTTCCAGTACCTGTATCGAGATCAACTGGCGCCGGATAACCTTTACCACCTAACGCGGCTATCTCAATCACCCTCTCCTTCTGATTTTTCGGCGCTTTCTTTTCGGGCTTACGTTTCTTTTCACCCGCTTTGGCTGGTTCGTTTGTATTAACCGTCTGATTTACATTAGCAGACGACATGTTCGTGTTCGAGGGTTTCTGAGGTGGCAACTTCTTAGGATGAGCCGACATCGCGTTTAGACCCTCGAGCACTTCGGCGCGTTCTGCTTCGGACAGATCTTCCAGCTTTAGACCATTTGCATCTAACACCGCCCGTAGATTTTCTTCGGTGTTTGAATCCTGATCATAGACATCCTTGTAGATGTGTAGTTTGCCGTCCTCAAGCACAATGGTCTCGTAACGAAGCTCGACGGGCACGATCTTGTCCAGCTTGACAACTTTTGTTTTTGTCTTGTCCTGGAGATAAGTCTCGATCGCCTTGTCTGAGATCGCGGTTCCGGCGGTTTGGGCCAGCAGTCTGGCAAAGTCTTTCACCTGAGCATTAGTCAGCCCCACGCAGCCATGTGATGCAAAGGTTCCCAGCTTGGCCACAGACTTCCCGCCGTGAATTAACGAGGGAAGGCCAATGGGAATTTTCACTGGACCCAAAGGGTTAAGCTTACTTCCCGCTTCAACCCTTTCACCGACCTTGATCTCTTTCATGGATGCAACCCACGGTTCGTCGGGTGGTGTCCACGTTGGGTTAAAAATGATCTGCTGAGCCTTCCGTAAACCCGTAGGCAGAGGAAATTCCGGATAACCGATACCGATCTTGTACGACTTCAATAATGAACCATCCTTAAAGACATCCATTCGAAAAGCTGGGATGTTTACAACGATACGCGAATCCCTGGGAACAGCATTTGGTCCAGGCAGCATCGCGGTTTCGCGTGGCTTGGCATTGGTCGCCTCGAGCTCTTCGCTCCCTCTAACCCAGTGCTCGTTTGCTAGAGAGAAGATTTCCCTGGCCTTTTGCTCGCCTACAGCAGCGCGTACGGCGGCAGCGGACCGATCGCGAGCTTCGGAGGCACTGCCCTCTTGCTGCTCGGCGTTGGTTTGGCGTAAGCGGGCGATCTCGTCTGCGGCGCTCTTTTGCAAGTTACCGATTTGCTCATCAGTGAGCTGTACCTTGGATTTCAACTCCGTCTTGAAGGCCTGGTCAGAAAACAATGCATTCAAAACGGGCAAGGTCACAGGCAGCGACGCCGTCTCGGTCTTCTCAGCGATTGTCGGCGAGGGTGACGGTGCTGTTACCGGGGTGGTAGTGTTGGAATTACTTACCGGCCCGGTTGTGCAGCCAGGTCCGCTAAAAGTGAATGCGCTGACAAAAATCAGAGCCAGAGATTGTGCTAGTCTTCTCATTATCCGTCCTATCTTAATTAATCTTACACACTTAGGGTGCTCTTATTGCCTTATTCACAGCAATGGGTGTTCCCACAGAAGCTTGTAAGGTCAACCACCAAATCCTGCCAAGAAAAGCGGTTGCTTTGGACGATAAGCGAACGCTTGCGCTCGCAGATCTCTAAATTGGAACACGGTCGCATCCTCCGCACGAGTCGCTATGCGAAGCCTCGCTATTTATGCAACAAAGGATAGGGATTGATGTTTGTGCCTTCCCAGTAGCGGCTGGGATCAGAAACAATCGCGATCGAAAAATGTAAGTGGTAGTTTCCGGCTCCCGCGTTTCCAGTATCGCCGACATAGGCAATTATCACACCCTGGTGGACCAGCTTTCCTGCGGCCAGGCCATCGGCATACCGCTGAAGGTGAGCATAGTAATAAACGAGTTTCTTATCTGTACTTAATTGGTAGATCGTGGTACCACCGCGCTCGCTCTCAAACAGTTTGATGATCTCGCCGTCAGCGGCGGCGATGACCGGCGTGCCCTGCGGTGCAGCTATGTCAATCGCATCGTGCACGCGCCCCTCTGAACGAGCATCCGTAAAAGTGTCGTGCAGTTGTGCGGGCTTCACTCCACTAACCGGAATGATGAGGTTGAGTTTGCCGACATAACCTGGTTCCGTTGTTGCAGGGGGTTGGGGTTGGGGCTCTTCCGCTGACGCTGGAGGGGTTGGAACGACCGTTGTGACGACTTGCGGAGATGGGGCTGATGGAGTCAATTCCGGCGAAGGGGACGCAGGCGGAGATGGCTGTGACACGACTGACGGACTCGTACTAGTGACGGGTTGTTCTGGTTTATTGATAGGACGGGCGATGGGTCCAGGATTTTGCGACCGTCTCTGCAGTAGCCACACCAGAGTACTGACCGACAAAACAAGGACGAGAAAGACGGCAAGAAATGGTCCTCGTGTGGAGATAGCCATTCGACGTAACTCGTGGTCTAGCGGTTCCTTTCAATTCCCAGGGGCAGAAGCGGTCGAGGTACGGTTCCTTCGAAGAACCAACTGGCTCCAACACGCAAGCGATGATGCCATGTCGGTAGACGGCCGGTATACATAGCAAACCGTGCCTGCCGCGCCAGCGGTCCGCCAAAAGCTTTGCCGGCAGTGAGGACTGCAGCGCGTTCGGTGCCCAGACTCATTGCCTCGCCAAGTTCCTCGAAATACTTTGTTTGCAACTTCTCTCCCTTCAACCACGCTTGCACGTTGCGAGCGGCAAGACCGGCTTCCTGATAGGCAAGCTGAGCAGTTCCGGCCAACGTGGGAGTGGCGGATTCGTAGAAAGCAATATCGCCGAGAGCAAAGACATTTTGGAACGAGGGAATTTGCAGAGTCTGAGCGACTCGGATCAGATTGTTTCGTGTTTTTGGCACCTCAAGGTTTTCGACCAAAGGATTCACTTTGACTCCACCAACCCAAACCACGGCAGCGGTATCTATTTCGGTCTGAACGTCGTTGTGCTCAACTATTATGGCGTGTTCACCTACTCGGACAACGCGCGTCAGGGTGTGCACTTCTACATGCGACTCCAGTAGTGCCTTTTCCACAACTTCACGAATCTGTTCGCCCATACCGGGCACGACTCTATCGCCCATCTCAATGACGAGTACCCTTGGTTCACCCGGAAGCGCCCGCCGCTTGAACGCGTCACGAAGGAGGTCGGCCATTTTAGTAGACAATTCAACGCCGCTGGCGCCTCCGCCCACGACAGCGAATGTGAGAGCTTCGCGTGCGTCCTGAGGCGGCAGATCTGGAGCTACGCGATCAAGGGCGTCCACCATCCGGCTTCGCAAAGCAGCAGCATGACGGATCTTGCGAAAGGGAAGGGAGAATTGTTCAGCGCCCTCGACGCCTCGATAGTTTGTCGTTCCACCAACGGCAAGGACCAGAACATCGTATTCGAACGGCTCGTTGTGGCCTTCAACGGTGACTTTTTGGGCGGCAAGGTCAATCTGCCGGGTCGCGCCACTGACCAGTCCGACTTTTTCATCGACCAGTTCGGTATATTTCGGTGCAATGTGCCATTCTTCGACTTCGCCGCTGAGGTATTCGTAGAGCATAGGCGAAAACAGAAAATGGTCCTCGTCGGTAATGAGGGTGATTTGGCCCGAGCCTTCAAGGTTCAGGGCCGTAAAGAGTCCCCCGAAACCTCCGCCGACTATTACTATTCTAGTGTCAGCCATTGGCATTGCCTCCTCGAACCAGGTGGTTGAATAATCTCCGGAGATAGTAACAAACCGGCTGAATGATCACATTAGTTGAGACTTAGGCGGTTGAACGATAGCTGTTTACCGTTTGTTCGTGCCAGACGTGCCAGAACTGCCGCTGGACAGGTTCCAGAGCAGCGTGTTAAATTGAACTGTCTTTTGATTTTAGCGGTTACCGTCCGGTAGCGGACTTACTGCTGTCGAGGAGGATCATCTAAGCAGTGGCGTTAGCAAAACAAACAAAGGAAACGATAGTTACGGAATTCCGAGTGCACGACGCAGACACGGGATCTCCCCAGGTTCAGATCGCTTTACTCAGCAAGAGAATCAATGAATTGACTGAACATTTCAAGCTCCACAAAAAGGACAACCATTCGCGGCGCGGTTTGCTTAAGATGGTCTCTCAGCGCCGGAGCTTGCTGGATTATCTGAAGCGCACAGACATTGAGCGCTACCATGAGGTGGTGAATCGTCTAGGCCTGCGTCGATAGTGGTTTAAGAGTTCAGGTCTAAAATTTCAGATCTCAGTCTAAGATCTGGAATCGCAGATCCTGGCTTTTAGATTGGGAAACTTCAGATCGTACCGTGGACCGCGAGGCTTTAAAGCCCGGGTCCAGAATCGCAAAGCGGGATCTCTTCGAATCCCAAACATTTTCTTTAGCCCGCGTCTACCGAAGAGCTTGCGGCAGTGCCGAACGTGACGGCGATTAAACTGGAAGCAAGCAGACGCGTTAGCCCCTGGTAACACAGTAAAGGCGGCCTGAGCTTCACGGTTATGTGGCTCGTGCCGCCTTTTCTATTTGAAGATTTCGTGTCCCCACCGCTTCATGTAGCGTGGGCAGCCGAAGTAAAGAGCAATTTAACAAATGCGCGGCGGATGAGACGCCCGCCCGCTTGAGCTTTCAAGCGAGTTGTCTGAAGGAGACAAAGATATGGCAGTCAAGAAGTACCTTAAAGAATCGATCAAGCTGGGAGACAAGGAATTGACCGTTGAAAGCGGCCGTGTGGCCAAGCAGGCCAATGGTTCCGTCGTCATCAGCTATGGAGACACGATGCTGCTGGTAGCGGCAGTTGGCGCTAATGTCCCACGCGAAGGTATCGATTTCTTTCCCCTCACGGTGGAATATCGTGAATCGAACTATGCGGCCGGGCGCATCCCCGGAAACTATTTCAGGCGGGAAGGACGGCCTAACGAGAAAGAAGTATTAACCAGTCGTTTGATCGATCGGCCGTGTCGGCCGCTGTTTGCTGAGGGCTATCGCAATGAAACGCAGGTCGTCGCCAGCGTGATATCGGCCGATCCCGACAACAACCCTGACGTAATAGCAATCACCGGAGCATCCTGCGCTCTTTATCTTTCGGACATCCCGTTTCTCGAGCCTATTGCCGGTGTCCGCATTGGCCTGATTGAGGGGCGTTACATTGTGAATCCAACTTACGACGAAGTTCGTGATTCCCGATTGAACCTGATCGTAGCCGGAACCGAAGAGGCCATCGTCATGGTCGAAGCTGGCGCAAAAGAGGTCTCCGAAGAGATCATGCTCGAAGCCCTGACGCTCGCCCACAAAGAGATCAACCGGCTGTGTCGCTGGCAGAAACAGCTAAACAAGGCTTTGGATATTCAAAAGCGGGAGGTAGTTCCCGCACAGCTGAACGAAGAAATGCTTGCTGAAATTTCGCGAAATTATGCCGAGCGTTTGCGTGAGGCCCTTGATAGTACGAACAAAGACAAACTGGAAAGTTATGCGGCCGTCGACGCTTTGAAGAAGGAGGTCGTGGAGGGCTACCCAGCAGACCAAATCGAGCAGCGGCAGATGGCCAAGGTCATCTTTGATAATTTGAAAGAGACCATTTTCCGCGACGATATTCTCAATAAGCGTCGCAGACCAGACGGGCGTCGGTTCTCAGAAATACGCCCAATCACCTGCGAGATTGGTTGGCTTCCGCGTGTTCACGGTTCTGCGCTGTTCACTCGTGGCGAAACGCAGGCGATGGTGAGCACGACGCTAGGTACTAAAGAAGATGAGCAGTTCATGGATGATTTGGAGAAAGGCGAAGTGAAACGTCGCTTCCTCCTGCATTACAACTTTCCGCAGTACTCAGTTGGTGAAGTCGGTCGTTTTGGTTCCTCAAGTCGGCGTGAAATAGGCCATGGCGCCTTGGCGCGCCGGGCGTTAGAGTCTGTGTTGCCTGATGATTCGGTCTTTCCCTATACACTCCGAATCGTTTCAGACATTACAGAATCTAACGGTTCGTCGTCGATGGCTTCAGTTTGTGGAGGAACCCTTTCGTTAATGGATGCGGGTGTCCCTTTGAAAGCGCCGGTTGCAGGTGTGGCTATGGGCTTGGTGATGGAAGGGAACAAGTATGCCATTCTGACGGACATTGCCGGCGCCGAAGACCACTATGGCGACATGGATTTTAAAGTCGCCGGCACCAAAGAGGGCATCACGGCCCTTCAGATGGATATCAAGATTGGCGGCATCAATGCGCAAATCATGGCGGAAGCTCTGGAGCAGGCCAAGAAGGGCAGGCTGTATATCCTGGGTGTTATGGAGCAGACGATTGCTGAGCCGCGACAGGCCATATCCAGTTATGCTCCGAGGATTATCCAGATCAAGATTAATCCGGATAAGATTCGCGACGTGATTGGACCAGGAGGAAAAATCATTCGTGCCCTGGTGGAAGAAACAGGAGCCAAGATTGATGTGGCGGACGATGGCACCATATCGATCGCTACCGCGAGTGGAGAAGCCGCGGATGCTGCGGTTAACCGAATCCGCGGTCTAACGGCCGAGGCAGAAATCGGCCAGAACTATCTCGGTACTGTTTCGCGGATTGTAGACTTCGGCGCTTTTGTTGAAATCTTTCCGGGCACCGACGGTTTACTGCACATCTCCGAGATCGCTGACCGTCGAGTGAAGGACGTACGGGATGAGCTCAAAGAGGGACAGCAAATCATGGTCAAGTGCATCGGTCGCGAAGGTAACAAGATCAAGCTTTCGCGAAAGGCGGTGTTGAGAGACGAAGGCCGAAAGGCCGAGGCGACGAGCGCCAGCGATATCGACTAAACGCAGTTCAATCATCAGCAAAACGGAAGGGGTTCGAGCGACCGAACCCCTTTTCGATCTATGGGGTTTGACGCTAACCAATGCTTGTTTTAACGACAAATACCAAGAGTCCGGTTCATCAGTTCTGCGGTTTGCCGTTTGAGTATTTACTCGCCCGCGACGAAACATTTTGCCGGCGCCTATCACTTACCGTACGATTTAACAATAATGGCCGCACCTAACATTGAAACCATTGTCTCGCTGGCAAAGCGGCGAGGATTTGTCTTTCCCTCTTCCGAGGTTTATGGCGGACTTGGCAGCGCCTGGGACTATGGGCCGCTCGGTGTCGAACTATGCAATAACGTCAAGCAGGTCTGGTGGCGTTGGATGGTCCATGAGCGAGATGACATCGAAGGGGTTGATTCTTCCATCATCTTGAACCGCCTCGTTTGGCAGTATTCGGGGCACGAAGCAACCTTCCACGACCCTTTAGTCGACTGCAGGGAATGTAAGACTCGCCTGAGGGCCGACAAATTGGAGTTCACCGGAGAATCGGCCGCGCCCAAAGGTGGCGACATTGCTGAATCGATACTCCAGAAGCGGGTGAAATGTCCGAATTGCGGATCGACCGATTTAACTGAGCCACGCCTATTCAACATGATGTTTCGCACCCGGCTCGGTGCGGCAGCGGATGAAGACGATCCCACAGCACTGGCGTACTTACGCCCAGAGACGGCCCAGGGGATCTTCATTAACTTCGTCAATGTGCAAACCACGATGCGCCGGAAGATTCCATTTGGCATCGCTCAGATCGGTAAGTCTTTCCGCAATGAGATCACACCGGGAAATTTCATTCTTCGCACCCGTGAATTTGAGCAGATGGAGATGGAGTATTTCGTCAGGCCCGATGCCGAACACCTCAAACTTGTCGATGAGTGGGTTGAGCAATACCTCGAATGGTTTTCGAGCCTCGGCCTGGACCGGGCTAATCTGCATTTGCACGAAGTTCCGAACGAAGAGCTGGCCCACTACTCTAAACGTACAGTGGACATCCTGTATCGCTACTTTCCCGAGCGACCGGAAGAAGAGCGTCAATGGGAGGAATTGATGGGCATTGCTTATCGGACCGACTTCGATTTGCGTTCACACTCAAACAAGCCCAGCGATTCAGAAGGTAAGCGCATCAATCCGGATTCAACGGACGACCTTTCATTTTTTGATGATGCGCTCAAGGAACGATATTACCCTCACGTTATTGAGCCTGCGGCTGGCGTCAATCGCACTGTGTTGGCAATACTGATGGACGCCTACTCTGAGAAGACGAACGATAAAGGTGAAAAGAGGGTTATTCTTAAGCTTCGTTCGCACTTGGCGCCAATAAAGGCCGCAATCCTACCGTTGGCCAAGAACAAACCTGAGATCGTTGGCATGGCAAAGGCCATCAAGCGATCCCTGCAACCGGTTTTGCGCGCGGTATATGACGACACCGGTGGCATCGGAAAGTTGTATGCAAGGCAGGATGAGATTGGCACACCGTTTTGCGTAACCGTGGATCATCAGTCGCTTGAAGATGAGGCAGTGACAGTGCGCGACAGAGACACTTGGGAACAGGAACGCGTAAAGGTTTCAGATCTGCCTGAGCACTTACAAATCAGACTAAGAGCCTAACCACGAGTCTTGATCCTATGGCAGTTGTTAAGAAGCGAAATCAACAAACAGAGACTCGGTTGCTTTTGGAGTCCAATGAGCCGGTCGAGTTGCCTCCGGCCGAGATCTCGGACAACGGTGTCCTGGTCCAATTTGAGAAGTTCAAGCCTTACCTCTCAGAACTCCTCGACGAGCTCCGCGCCGGCACAGTAGCTGAGCCGGTGCCGGTAATGAATGATGGCTCCACCTTTGCGATTCACGGAGTCACCAGAAGTTTTTGGGTGAAGATATGGCACTCCGCCGGAACGGAAATGACAAGAATCGAGAGAGCGCAGGTCCTGAGTTGTCTGCCATCCACGCGCGGCGTAAAAATCGTCGTCGACTCGCCTGAGGAATAGTCCAATTTTGTACATTGGACGTTGGACATTTGATCAGATGTCTGAGGTGCCAGAAAGAATCTTACAAGTCGCGCAAACGATCCATGCAGAGGGTGGCCGGGCCTTGCTGGTGGGGGGTTGTGTGCGTGACCGACTGATGGGGCACGATCCTAAGGATTGGGATGTGGAAGTCTATGGCGTCGAGCCAGGCAGGTTGCGCGAACTGCTGGAAAGATTTGGCCAGGTAAATGTCGTTGGTGAAGCCTTTACAGTTTACAAGCTTGGGCCATACCTCGATGTCTCTGTCCCACGGCGCGAGCGCAAAGTTGGTCAGGGGCATCGGGGGTTTTTCATAGACGGCGATCCTTTAATGACTTTCATTGAAGCTGCCCGCCGAAGGGATTTTACCGCCAACGCGATTCTGGAAGATCCGCTCAGCGGCGAAATCATCGATCCTTTCAATGGCGAATTGGACATTCGTGAGAAAACCCTTCGTGCGGTATCGACCGAGACCTTTGGCGAAGATAGTTTGCGAGTGTTGCGCGCGGCCCAATTTGCGGCGCGCTTTGAGTTTGAAATTGCGCCGGAAACCGTGGCTCTCTGTCGCACAATCGATTTGACTGACCTGCCAGGGGAACGAATTTGGGGGGAGGTCGAAAAGCTCCTGTTGGGCGCAAAGCAGCCGTCAATCGGACTGCAGTGGCTCCGAGATCTTGGGGCGATTGAGTCTATCTTTCCCGAGCTTCACAACTTGATAGGTGTTCCTCAGGATGATGAATGGCATCCGGAAGGCGACGTCTTTGTCCACACCAAGCTGGTGCTGGATCGGGCGCGAGAGTTAATCGATGATCTTGATCATGCCAGGCAGGTAACGGTCATGCTCTCTGCTCTGTGTCACGACTTTGGCAAGCCATCGACCACCCAGTTCCTCGAAGGTCGTTGGCGATCGCGTGGTCATGAGGAAGCGGGAGTCTTACCCACGAAAAGTCTGCTCGACCGTTTGAAGATTCACACCTTGAACGGCTACGACGTACGTGCGCAAACCGTTGCGTTGGTCCGGGAGCACTTAAAGCCTGGCGAGTTTTTCAAGAAACGCGACGAGGTCGGTGATGGGGCCTTTCGTCGTCTCGCGCGAAAATGTGAGCTCGACCTGCTATATCGCGTAGCGCGAGCAGACTCGCTAGGCCGGAATGCGGATTCGGTGCCGCGTGACAGGTGGTATGACGCGAAAGCCCAGGAATGGTTCATAAATCGAGCGAAAGAATTAGAGGTTGAGAAACACCCGCCCGTAGCACTTTTGATGGGCCGTCACTTGTTGGAAATGGGAGCTGAGCCCGGACCGCAAATTGGCGCGATTACGCGCGCAGTTTACGAGATGCAGCTAGATGGACGAGTCCAGACTGTCGAGCAGGCTAAAGCTGCAGCAAGAAGACTTTTATCTATCGATGACTGAAGTGGTTTTATTGATTACCACGTTTTTCACTCCATAGGAGTAAGTTTCACTCAGGAGTCTGTCGGAAAATAGCTTGGATTGACGTAATTGTCGCTGCGCAAAGAATCACAGGTGTCACCCTGTAGGGGTGACATGTTTATAGCTCAAAGGACCGAGAACCTCCGGCGCCGTTCGGAGGGGCGGAACTCAACTTGACAAGTACTAACCTGGTCTCATTCCGCCCCTCCGAACGGCGTGAGGTCGTTCATGGTGTCACGGTCTATAAACATCTCACTCCTAGAGAGTGAAGAAAGGTCGTCATCAATAAGATCTTGCAGCCCAGGAAGCGGGTTCACGTACCCAGCGATTCAGCTTTTCCGACAGAGTTCTAGTGGAGTGAAAACGCACTGTGTTCAGTTAGCTTCAATGTTTTTGGTTGCTGCAAAGGCCGCGCTGTGAAACAAACCGTCAACTTCTTGTTCTCTTGAGCAGTTTTTTTGAGTAAACAATCGATCCACGAAACTACACGAAGAAAGACACGAACTGACACGAAGTGTTGTACCGTTACTTCGTGTGATTCGCGTGGATCATGCTTTAGGTTTGGTTTGCGGCAAAGGCCGCGCTGTGGAATCTGTGGCTTACGTCGCGGGTTGCTGTTGGGTAACGCAATGAATAGTGCCCATGCCCCAGACCAAAGGCTCACAGTCAATTGCTACGACGTGCCGAGAATGAAAAACGCGTTGAATTATCTCCGTCGCGCGATTGTCGTTCACGCGGCCGAAGACGGGAACCAATACGACATCGTTGGCAATGTAAAAGTTGGCGTAGCTGGCAGGCAATCGTTCGAGATCTCGACTCGCGGTACTCGAGCCACCGACGATCCCCGGCATCGGCACAGTGACAATTTCAAAAGGACGACCGTTGAGATCTGTCATGTTACGCAATCTTTCCAGATTATCCTGCAACGGTTTGTAGTTCGCGTCTTGCGGGTCTTCCTCCACTGCACATAAAATTACGTTAGGACCGACGAACCTGGCGATGTCATCGATGTGTCCGTCCGTATCATCACCTACAATCCCTTCGCCAAGCCAGAGAATTTTCTTTGCCCCCAAATACTCCTTCAGGTATTTTTCAATTCCACCACGGGAGAGGTCCGGATTGCGATTTGGGTTTAGCAGGCATTGTTCGGTGGTCAGAACGCAGCCGGCTCCGTTAACCTCAATCGAGCCACCCTCCAGTACAATCCCAGGCTCAAAACGAGGCACATTCAGGACGCTTTGGAGTTTTTGGGGGATGGAGTCGTCGCGCTCAAGCTCTTCATATTTGTTGCCCCACGCATTAAAGATCCAATCGTTGTAGGCGAGTTGCGACTGGGGGTTTATAAGGAAGTTTGGACCATAGTCGCGAACCCAGGAATCGACCGTTGCAATTCGTTGAAAGCGGATATTCTTAGCGGCTGGAAACTGACAAAGTCGGCGTACGTCCTGTTCTGTTGATTCGTCATCCACGAGCAAATTCACATTTTCATGCGGTGCCAGCGCGGCCATCATTTGCAGGAAGATCTCTTGCACCTGTGGTACACGATTGGGCCATGTTTCAGGATCCTTAGGCCATGTGAGCCAGGTCGCAGCATGGCGTTGCCACTCGGCCGGCATGAAAAAACCGAGCGCGGCGGGAGTGGGAGCTTTCATTGCTTAGTTTGACGGCTCGAGAAAGCGAGCCGTGATGGGGGTGTAAGAGTCAATACGCCGGTCGCGCAGGAACGGCCAGTTTTGTCGCGTCTCCTCGATCTTGTTGAGATCGCAATCCACCACCAGGACATCCTCACTGTCTGCGGATGCACAAGCGATGACCCGGCCGAAAGGATCGGAAACAAACGATTGACCCCAGAAATTCAACTTACCCTCAGACCCGACGCGGTTGACGACGGCAACGTACACGCCGTTGGCGATTGCGTGGGCCCGCTGAATTGTTTCCCACGCCGAGTGTTGCGCTTCGTTTACTTCCTGATCTTCATTGGGCAGCCACCCAATCGCTGTCGGATAAAATAGAATCTGCGCACCTGAAAGAGCAGTAAGACGTGCCGCTTCGGGAAACCATTGATCCCAGCAGACCAGTGCGCCAACTTTCCCGTAAGAAGTATCGTGGCTTTTGAATCCTAGATCACCCGGCGTGAAATAAAACTTTTCGTAGTAGAGGGGATCATCGGGAATATGCATCTTTCGATACCTTCCGGCAATGGTACCGTCGGCATTAAGAATTACTGCAGTGTTGTGATAAACGCCCGCGGCCCGTTTCTCAAAAATTGAGGCGACGATTACGATTTTTTTCTTGCGCGCGACCTTACTCAGTTCATCAGTTGTTGGGCCCGGAATAGGTTCAGCCAGCTTGAAGAGTTCAGTATCTTCTGTTTGGCAGAAATACTGGGAACGAAAAAGCTCCTGCAGGCAGACGATTTGCGCTCCCTGCTTGGCCGCCGCATTAGTCATGGCTATCGCCTTTTTCAGATTCAGCTCGGGTTTGACGTCGCAACTCATCTGCAGCAAACCGATTTTTACCGAGCTTGACTTCTTTCTTTTAGGCATGGGCCGAAGTATAGCAAAGCGTCACTAAAGTCCAACCTGAGGAGTTTGGACAATCAATGTTATGGGACCAATTTGGAGTGCGCTGGCCCTGGCAGCGCTTTGGCCTGCGTTCGCGACGATTTCCTCGACGCGAAATCGCACTTGAGGCAAAACCGCTTGACTCGCAGTTGAGCGGTGAAGAGGAACAGGCCAAAGCGGCGACGGGCCGCCGCACTCCAAAGTTGGGGCTCCAAAGTTGGGGCTTTGGACAATAAATTGTGGACTGGGTAAGATGTCCGGTCATTCGCACCCCGAAAAATCCAAGAGAGAAGCCTGTTTATGATTGAATTCGAATTGACTGACGACCACAAGGCGATTCAACAAACCGTTCGCGACTTTGCCACAAAAGAGGTTGCTCCCCGAATCAAAGAGCTTGATGAAAAGCAGATATTTGACCGCTCGATTCTCGACAAAATGGCCGATCTAAATCTACTTGGTGTTTGTGTTCCGGAAGAATATGGAGGAGCAGGGTTTGATTACATTTCGTTGGGGCTGGTTTGCGAAGAGCTCGAAGCTGTCGACACTTTCATGCGCGTCGTCATGTCTGTGCATACAGGACTCAACTCACTCACGCTATATACCTGGGGCACTGAAGAACAAAAACAGAAATATCTTCTGCCGCAGGCCAAGGGCGAAAAGATTGCCACCTACGGATTGACCGAGCCTGGCGCAGGTTCCGATGTTGTCGGCGCGCGTTCGACTGCACGCCGAGAGGGCGATGAGTACGTTTTGAATGGCGAGAAAATGTGGATCAGCCTGGCGGATGTCGCTGACACCTTTCTGTTTTTCTGCTGGACTGATGAAGAAAAACGCCGCCAGCGGGATCACTCCGGCATGTCGTGCTTTATCGTGGAGCGCACCATGAAAGGATTTACCTCCGGAACGATACATGGGAAGTTGGGCATCCGGGCGGGCAACACGGGATATTTTTCGCTTCAGGACGTGCGAGTCCCAAAAGAAAATCTTGTAGGTGAGGAGGGCGAAGGATTCAAGATCGCGATGTTTGCCCTCGAGCAAGGTCGTTATACCGTTGCAGCCGGAGCTACAGGAGTAATTCGCGCGTCGCGAGATGCATCAGTGTCATACGCTCTTGAGCGTGAGACTTTCGGGACGAAGATTGCCAATCACCAATTGGTCAAGCAAAAGATTGCCGAGATGGAAGCTGATTATCAGATGAGCCACCTACTCTGGCTGCGCGCGGGTTATTTGAAGAACGCCGGCAAGCCGAATGGCCGGGCCACGAGCCTGGCTAAATGGCAAGCGACGATTCGAAGCGAGAAGGCAGCCTCGATGGCTATCGAAGTGCACGGTGCGAACGGTTACTCCAACGATTATCCTGTAGAGCGATATCTGCGCAACTGTAAAGCCGCCATCATCTATGAAGGAACGCGCGACATTCACACTTTGATGCAAGCCGACTGGGCGCTGAATCTAAAGAGAGAGAAACCGGCGCGAAAATCGCTGCCGGCATGGAAGCCCACCGAGTCGCGCGAGTCGGCGGCCAGCCTGTAGGGGCGTCAGGTTCATTTCTCATTTGAGATTTGACATTGATCATTTGTTATTTTCGGACATCGGCCGTTGGTTCTAGCTCGCGTGCGAGAATGCACTCACGGTTTACCATTACTTGGAGCCTGTTTGGGAATACCGAATAACAAATGATCAATGTCAAATCTCAAATGAGAAATGACTCGATCAATACAAATCTCAAATATCTCAAATGAGAAATGAACCTGACGCCCCTACTTCGTGTCCCCGCCAGTACGTACCCACCAATCGTACTGCCGTTAAAGGACCGCGGAGACTGTTGACTCGTTTCAGTGCCTAAGAAAAACATCCCAAGCCCAACGCCCGACTCGGAAATGGCGAGCGTCGTCAACCTTCGCACGGTAGCGAAATTGGTTGCCATTCTGATCGACTCGCCGCGACTCTCTGTAATCTAGCCCTATTGATTCAATGCCTAGCTGTGAAAGAGTTCGTAACTCTGAGGCTTCGGAGATGGCGTTGTGATTAACATCCTGCCACAGCCGCAGCGATGAGAAGATGGAATCTTGCTGGTCAATGATTCCATCGCTATTGCCTCCGTTTGCCGGCTTATCGTATTCCGCCAACGCCAGAAAACCATTTCGATTATTTGAAGGTGGCTGGGGAGTGAAGTTGCCAAACATCTCTGTACCGTTGTCTATGAGGCCATTAGCATTCCGGTCCAAAACCAGCCAGGCATCATCACTGCCGGCCAACGTCCAGGACAGATGTTCAGGCGTCCCATCTGCGTTCAGATCGAAGTTCACGCCACCAGCTGGATCCGTCAAGGCAAATCCATCACCTTCAGGATCGATTATGATTGGGCTTTCGGGCGCACAAGTACAAGTCTCCTCATCGAACCCTTCGCCGAGTGCGAAGCATTTCGCCCTTCTGGTGGCACTACAGGAACTTGAGCTGAGGTTGCAAGTATGATTGTGGACCAGTTCGCCATTCCACAGATCGCCACCAGTCATGCGCAACTGCAATCCCTGGTATTGTAGCTGCGCAGCGTACATACATTCGGGATCCAGGCAATTGGAAGTGGCAACCCCTCTACCCGCCAAGCAGGTGATTGAAGATCCTTGAGGGCCCGATGACGAGACAAATTTCTGATCCGTCCTGTTCACGTGGCTATAAAAGTAGTTCGTGGTCGACCCTCGCTCATACGTATAGGTGTCGATGATTGCCACCTGGCATGTTTGCTGATTGTCAGGTTGTTCGGAACACGTTCCCTGGAAACCCACTGTCTCGCCATGACTTCCGTCGTTATGTTCCTGTGTATCTTCAGTTGTGGGGCGTACTATTGGCCCTGGCGTTGAACTTTCCGAGTAGCTGGAGGTGGCAGAAGTTGAATAATCGCCGCTGGTCTGAGGGGCCGCCCGCAGGGAATAACCCTCGACCGGTTCAGAGCTGTCTACTTTCTGTGTCGGCTCAACCTTTTGCCCGACCAGAGGGCGCTTTTCATTCCACACCTCGGTCAACGCGCCGCCCCTTCCTACGACGCTATCCCAAAACGATGGCTGCAGAGTTTCAAGTGATTGGTAAGGATTATGAAACAGCGCAAGTGCTCGGTAGGATCGACTCTTCCCTTTGAAAAAGACTGTTATGTCATACGCCGCATACTCGCCTACATTGTAGTAACGCTCTGGGTCGAAACCGAGGACGTCTGCCACAGTCCACCTGGGATCATACACCGAAGCATATTGCCCGCTGGTCCATTCCGCGTCGTACGCCACATGTTCTTCCTCTTTATTCAGCTGCGTCACTGCTCGAGAGATGATGATAATGTCACCTGAAGCCCCGGTCTTTACTTCACTGTGTAAAGCACTCATGATTTCCTGAATTGGTCCGACTCGAAAGTTTCCTAATTCAAACCTCAGGACATCATCGTTGTTTTGAACTGCTTTAGTAGCCGTGTCGGGATGCAGCAGGCGTGACGTCCCGCTCAGCGTGGTTAGTTTTTGATAAGTAGCTCGTACAAGCTTCTCTTCACGACTCATAGTCGGCCGGGTTCGCTTTGAGGCGTCATTCGAGACGGAAGTCCTTGAAGAAACCTCTTGCCCTATCGTTGATGTGAAACAACTGAAGGTGATGAGGTAGGCGATAACGAAGTAACAGAATTCACGTTTCATTTCTCTAGTCCTTTCGAGCAGGTTGAGGTTGCTGTAGGCGAGAACTCGATTGAGCGATTTTCAATTCGCGTTCAATGATGGCTTTGAACTCCTCAAAGCTAATAGCGCCGCGCACCAACTTACCGTTGATAATGAAAGTGGGCGTGCTATTGATTCCTGATTGGGTAGCCTCGCGCATGTTCGAGCGAACCGCGGCGCCAGCAGCTCCCGAGGTCAAACAATTTTTGAACTTAGAAACGTCAAGATTGAGGCTCGACGCGATGTTGTCGAATGTGTCTGACGAGAGCGAATCGGAAGTAAATAGCGCATCGTGGTATTTCCAAAATGCGCCTTGCTCACCCGCACAGAAAGCTGCTTGCGCAGCTGGAAATGCTTGCTCATGAACCTGGAGAGGCAGGTGCTTGAAAACAAGCCTGACTTGCTTGCCATAGACAGTCAATATTTGGTTGATGGCGCTCTGAGCGCCGCGACAATAGGGACACTCGAAATCGGAAAACTCAATGACTGTCACCAGCGCGTCTTTAGGTCCAATTGAAGGGGCAGCTAAATCATCAGTAACCAAGGTGACCCGTGGTTCCAGGAGCAACAAATCAATCCTGGCAGCCTCTCGCAATTTTCCCAAAGCCACTCGGTAGTTTTGCATCCGGGCCTGGTTCTCCATATCAAGACGAAGTCTTTCCTTTGCTTCGTCCGGATTCATCGAAGCAAAGAAGGAGGCATTTTCGGCATACGCCTCATCAACCTGGTTCGGCGTAATGTGAACGTCGCCGGCGGCCAGCTCCTTTCTCAATTGGGCGACTGAAAGGCCTCTCTTCTCAGCTTCGTCCGCGAGTAGTCGGCTGGTAATGAGATTCTCCAGGGCGGCTTTTCGGATTGCGTAAAGTTTCTCCTCCAAAGGAAGGATCTGGGAAATGATGAGGCTATCAACTTCCTTCTGGGTGATGCTGCGACCGTTCAATGTCGCGACAGATCTATCATCCGTTTGACCATAAACTGATGCGTCACTTCCCGAACTGAGAAAGCATAACGCCACACATTGAAAAGCTGCGGCGGCAAAGCGTGCAAATGGAATTGAACCAGCAGGTGGCTGTCGCGAGGAACAAGGATGAGAGTTAAGACGTAGCTTCGAGTGAAACGACGAGTGAGGATAGACCAGTGAGGTAAACGACTGCATTTCTGACTCCGTATTTCGGTGAACGGTGAGGGCTCAAGATCTGGAAGCGTTCGAGAGCCTGACAAATGTTTATTTCAATGAGTGACCTTGCGAATCCATTGCTAGTTCTCCTTGATTCCCGATTGCGCGCGAAGAGTATTTGACGTGGTCTTTTAAGTCAACAGATATGTATTGTCCATAGTGGCTAAGGCTTGGCCAAAATGGCTGGGCTTAGTACTTCTGGGTTCGAAGGGTGGGTTCCTGAGCTAAGGCGGCCCGATACTTAGTCGGCGCAGCGTCGTAGATCTTTTTAAACTCCCTGACAAAGTGGCTGCTATTCGTCATTCCGATTCGATTAATGACTTCTTTGACGCTGAGAAATGTTGTCCTCAGTAGCCATTCCGCCTTTTGCATTCGGAGATTCTTGAGATGTTGCGCCGGTGTGTTTCCCGTTTCCCTTTTGAAGAGGTGGCGCAGACGCGATGGTGACAGATTTACCTCTCGGGCGAGCTCAGCAATATCCAGACGCACGGATACGCGATTCTCCATCAGCGCAATGATTACTTGAATTCTTCGATCCATAAGTGATGAGGACCTTGAAACGAAGAGAAAAGTTATTGTGATAAGCCCAAGCTGGGCGTTGCTGTTAGCAGCGGCCGTGAGATTACTCGCTGCCTCCTGTTTTGTCTACAAAAAATCTTTGCGACCTAATCGTCAGACATCCGTTCGATTTGGTCGAGTCCCTGTGCGTCTTTATGGCATCACCCGTCCACCAGGGCAAGGCTGTTCCTGGTTCAACGCCTCGCTTCAAATATCCGGTTGAAAGGTGTCTCAGTTGCCCTGCGGAACTGCGTGAATCCCCCAGCCTCGACGGTCTCGCGAATTGCGTCTTCCGGAGCAACAGCCCCAAGTGCGGGGCCGCCCAACTTCATTGAGTTAGCCGTACAGCAAAGCGTCGATGCCCCGGAAAATGTGCGCCCAATCGGATTGAAGTTTTGCTCGACCGTATCACCGGCCATCGGTTCGACTATAAGTGCGCAACCCTCGTCACTGAGAGCAGCACTGGCACGTTTACAAGCACCTACGGGATCGCCCATGTCGTGCAGGCAGTCGAAAAAAGCTATCAAGTCGTAGTTCTCACCTGGAAAATCACTGGCGTTCGCCACCTCAAAGGTAACTCGGTCAGAAACGCCCGCATCCTTCGCTCTCTGGCGCGCGGTCTCGATCGATTTTTCGTGATTATCGAAGCCCCAGAAGCGCGAATTGGGATAGGCCTGGGCCATGATGATTGTTGAGGAACCGTGGCCACAACCAATATCTGCAACCTTGGCGCCGCCCTTAAGCTTCTCTTCCATTCCGGTCAGAGCCGGTATCCATGAAGCGGTGAGATGCATTGCATACCCTGGCCGGAAGAACCGTTCGGTGCCGAAGAAGAGGTCTGGATCATGTTCGCCCCAGAGCATCCCCCCGCCATTCTTAAAGGCGCTTTCAATGTTCGAAACCGCGCCGGTCATCGCCTTAATTACAAAGAAACCGCCGCCGACGAAAAATGGACTACTTTCGTCCGTGAGCGCAACGGCCTGCTCCGGTGACATCGAATAGCGACCTGTTGCCGCGTCATATTCTACATAGCCGCCGGCTGCCTGGTTAACCAGCCATTCTCGAATGTAGCGCTCATTCGTCGATGTTTTTTCCGCGAGTTCAGCAGAGGTCATTGGACCATTCTCTGCCATCGCCTTGTAGAGTCCGAGCTTCTGTCCGATGTAAGTCAGGACGGTGCTCAAAGCAGCGCCGAAATCCCCGACAACCTTTCCGAGAAAGCTCATCATTTTATCTTCGTTTATTGGTGCGGTTTGACTGGCGGACATAGACACCTCCTATTTGATTGCAGTGGATTACTAAAGCAAAATTGATGAAGGATTGTTTACGCCTGTCGGCCCGGACAAGTCAAGAAAACTGAGGAGGAATGGCAATCCCACCGACACTACGGTTGCCGAAATTTGCGTCTGCTTATTAGGCTGAAACTAAGTATCGTTCGAGTTTTGATTAGATGAATCCAGCGCCGCTTCCGGACGCGGTTGCGCTTTGGCGAGCAATTCCTGATGGCGGGCAATTGCGCGCGCAACCGCAACTTCGATATCCTCTAACTCATACGGCTTCGTGAAAAATGCAAACGCACCCATTTCGATCAGTTTCCTTGCGGTCTCGCGATCGGCAACGCCCGAGATCACGATAACCGGAGTGGTGGGTGTCTTTTCCTGGAACTGTTTGAGGAGTTCTTCACCGCCCAAACCGGGCATCGCGATGTCTGTGATTACAGCATCGTAAGTTTCGAGTTCGAGGTAGGCAAGGGCTTGTTCAGCTCGGTCGGCTGTGTGGCATTCGTGAGCGTGGCTGAAAAGCTCATGGAGTACTTCGCGGATGTCGGTATCGTCGTCGACAATCAACAGTGTTGCCATTCATGTTTCTCCTGAGCCCGGACGATATCACCCCCTTCAAACGCAAGGACGTTCGCCGAACACCAGCCGCTTCCTGCTTGAGCAACAAGCTCAGGCGAGGACTACGCGGCGCATTCTAGCCGGTCTTAGATCAGCACGCTAGCGTTGTCTCTGGAAGAGCTATAAGCAACTTCCAGAATGATGAGGGGCCCAAGCAGCAGTCTCAATGAACGACGCCTACGCTTGTCAGCTCTCGGGCCGCGGGCGAGGTGGGATCCTCTTTAGCTTGTTCGCCACTGTTTACGCCAAGTTCCGCCTCAACGTCGCGAATTAGATGAGTAGTTTGTATAACAGTGTCGGGGTTAAGAGAGATGGAAGAAATTCCCTTTTCGACCAGGAAGCGAGCAAACTCAGGATAGTCGGACGGCGCCTGGCCGCATATACCAATCTTCTTGCCGGCTCGTTTGGCTGCTTCAATTGCCAGGGTAACCATCCGCTCCACCGCTCCGTTGCGCTCGTCAAACAAATGCGCCACCAAGTCGGAATCGCGATCCAGACCCAGCGTCAGCTGCGTAAGGTCGTTTGAGCCGATTGAGTAACCATCAAAGACGCGAAGAAACTCATCCGCATAAATTACATTGGCAGGCAGTTCGCACATCGCATAGATCTCCAGCTCGTGCTGCCCCTGCTTGAGTCCGAATTCTGCCATCAGAGCCACGACACGCTCGGCCTCGGCGACGGTGCGGCAAAAGGGAATCATCGCTTTTACGTTCACCAACCCCATGTCTTCACGGACGCATCGCAAAGCCTGACACTCCAGCTCAAAGCCTTCGCGATATCGTTTATCGTAATAGCGCGACGCTCCACGGAAGCCCAGCATAGGATTCTCTTCGATGGGCTCGAACTCCTGTCCTCCGATTAACATGGCGTATTCGTTTGACTTGAAGTCAGACATTCTGACGATAACGGGCTTCGGATAAAACGCTGCAGCGATGCGGCCGATCCCTTCAGACAAACGAGTAACGAAAAAGTCGCGAGGATCCTCTTCGCCCACTCTGTGCGCAATTTCTTTAACCACTTCCGGACTTTGCAGGTTTGGATACCGAACGAGGGCCATCGGATGAATGCCGATGTGATTGTTGATAATGAACTCGAGTCGCGCCAGACCAACACCATCATTTGGCAACGAAGCAACGGCAAATGCGTGATCGGGATCTCCGACGTTCATCATCACTTGCGTTTTGGGTCTTTCTTCTTTTTCCACTAAGCGGCGATCAACGGCGAATTCGATTAAACCATCGTAGATATTTCCCTGTGCACCTTCCGCGCACGAGACAGTAACCTGGGCCCCGGTTTGTAAAAGTTGCGTTGCGTTACCCGTCCCCACAATGCATGGGAGACCGAGTTCGCGGCTGATGATCGCGCTGTGACAGGTTCTACCGCCTCGATCCGTGATGATCGCCGCGGCCCGCTTCATGATTGGTTCCCATGCCGGATCGGTCATTGAAGTCACGAGAACGTCGCCGGGCTGGAATTCCGCAAGGTGATCAGGATCGGCCAATACATGGACCCGACCCTGACTAATCTTTTCGCCAACCGCAATCCCAGAGACCAATGCTGCGGCGTGTTCGCCCGTTAGTTTGTAGGTTTCCAAATACGTTTGATGGTTCATCGAGTGGACGGTCTCAGGCCGCGCCTGGAGAATGAATAATTCACCGGTATGACCATCCTTGGCCCATTCGATGTCCATCGGCATCGGTCGTCCGGCACGCTCTGAATAATGCTCTTCTATCAGGCAAGCCCAACGGGCCAGCTCGAGGACTTCATAGTCTCCCAGGCAGTAGCGCTGGCGCTGCGCTTCGACGACGTCTCGAGTTCTGGTGCCACGGCCGTCCAAACCGTAAACCATTTTCACTTCTTTACTGCCGAGGCGGCGGTGCACGATGGGCCTGGCTCCGGTCCGCAAGGTCGGCTTAAACACAATCCATTCATCGGGGGTTGCCATGCCTTGCACGATTGCCTCGCCCAAACCCCAGGCGCCGTTTATTACGACGGCATCACGAAAACCTGATTCGGTATCCAGAGTGAACATCACGCCTGAGCATGCCTGATCCGAGCGGACCATTGGCTGCACCCCGATCGACAGGGCTACCTCGAAGTGATCAAAGCCCCGAGCGGCCCGATAAGAAATTGCACGATCAGTCCAGAGCGAAGCGAAACAGCGGTGGCACGCTTCGATCAACTGCTCTTCTCCTCGTACGTTTAGAAGCGTGTCTTGTTGTCCAGCAAATGAAGCGTCGGGAAGATCTTCTGCGGTGGCAGAAGAGCGAACCGCAACTTCCGGCGTGCGTCCCAGCCGTTGGCAAAGCCTTCGAAAAGCGCCGTTGATCGCTTCGTGCACTGCGGCAGGAAGCGGGGTGTCGAGCATGAGAGCTCGAGCCTGGCGGCCGGCATTGTTTAACGCTCGCATATCGTTGTGATCCAGGTCTGCGAGCAGCTCGCGCAATTTTCCGCTGAGACCGTTCGTATCAAGCAGCAGGCGGTAGGCTTCGCTGGTGGTTGCAAAACCATCCACCGAGCGGACACCGCACGGCAGCAATCCTCGAAACAGTTCACCAAGGCTGGCGCATTTGCCGCCGACAAGACTCACATCCTCGGCGCCGACTTCACTCAGGTCGAGCACTAGAGGCTTAGAGGTCGTTTTCATCTGCTTTTTCTCACCTGATGGAAAGCGTAATTACCTCAATTAGCAGAAAGCCGGGCCTCGCGCGAGAAAAACCCGGTCCAAAGAGCTTATGCCGTTGCGACGATAGCGGATATGTCGCGGTTTTCTTTAAGAATAGTGCGAATCTCCTAAAAATTTCAGCACAGTGTACCAGTTTTACCCTCCGCAATCGTGGCGTGGGTGCATTTGCGGAGAGTCTCAGTGACTTTCCGCAAGGGAGTCTTCCAGTCCACAGCTCGCCAAGAACGGTGAGAGTATACGAGTAAGAAAACATTTCTCTCGCATGGAACTCGCATGCGGGGCACGGCTTTGCCGCCCGAGTTGGCTTCGCGGCGGTGGCTCAGCCCGCCGCTCAGCTTCCGTTAAGACTTGGGCTATGCCCCTGGTGCGGGCTTCGCCCCTTGGCTTGACGGTGGCGCTGTAATTTCCAAGACGTGCGCTTGATTCGATTATCCAGCGACCCGAAATGTAGCAATCTTACAGCGTCAGTCTTACAGCGTCAGTTGAGGGCAAAGCCCGAACCAGGGGCATAGCCCACGTGATACCGGCAGCTGGTCGGCGGGGCATAGCCACCGCCGCGAAGCCAACTCGGGCGGCAAAGCCGTGGCGCGGGTTGAGACATGTTTCTAGTTGAGGGCGCCAAAGCCACGAACCGCAGTGCCCGTAGCTGACTGCCTCGTAGCTGACTGCTTCGTAGCTTTCGCCTGTATTAATATCCACCGATTCCACCGATAACAACGCTACAAATTCGCCAGCTGCTCTGTTAGTATGAGGTCCGGCATTTCTTACACCTGCGAGCATCAGAGTTTATCGAGTTTCGCAGCAAACTTCCGTATCAGGAGAGCGATATCAATGCGTCACGAATTGAGGACAGAGCGCGAGCTGTCTCTGGATTTCTTGCGCGTGACGGAGGCAGCAGCCATTTCGTCAGCCCGTACCATGGGCCAGGGTGATCGGAAATACTCGGACCATGTCGCGGTCGAAGCCATGCGCGAGGTTATGGACACTGTGCCAATGCGTGGTCGCATCGTGATCGGTGAGGGTGAGCGAGATGAAGCCCCAATGCTTTACATTGGTGAGGAGGTAGGCGGAGGATTCGGCGTTGGCGAGGAGATGGCAGATTCCTGTCCTGAAGTTGACATTGCCGTCGATCCACTCGAAGGAACAAACCTCTGCGCGCTGGGCGCCAACAATGCAATTGCGGTGCTGGCTGCGGCCGAGCGAGGTGGACTGCTGAACGCTCCGGACATTTACATGGATAAGATCGTGGTGGGCCCTTCATCGCGCGGCGTGGTTGATCTCGATGCGCCGGTTAAAGACAACTTAAAGAATATTGCCCGACGACTCGGCCGCGGCATCGAAGACCTGACTGTGATCGTTCTTGATCGCAAACGGCATAAGAAACTAATCGACGACGTGCGTGAAGCTGGCGCGCGTATTCGCCTGATCTCCGATGGCGACTTATCGGCTGGCATTTCCGCTGCGGTTGCGGGCACAAACATTCATGCCCTGATGGGCATTGGCGGTGCGCCTGAGGGCGTTATTACGGCTGCTGCCATGAAATGTTTGAATGGTGAGATACAGGCACGGTTGGTTTTTGATCCGGAACGGTTAGGCATTGACCGAGACAAGGTGCCCCCCAAGGAACAAGTTCTCGAGCGACTGGAATCGATGGGAATCAAGGACCATAACAAGACTTACGATACTAATGATCTCGCGCCAGGCAAGAAAATAATTTTCGCGGCGACCGGGGTAACAGATGGTGCGCTTTTGAAGGGGGTCAGGTTCTTTGGATCGGGCAAGCGAACCCACTCGGTGGTGATGACCACGGAGTCTCGGCATATTCGGTTTGTTGACACGTTACACATTGAAGGCGGACCAGACACGGTGATTAGATTTTAGAGTTTAGATTTTCGATTGCCGATTGGTGTGGCCGCGGAAGGCGCGCAAAGTCCGTACGGTGGATGCACACAATCGTAGCTTGCAATTCTTGAATCAACTTCCGTGATGGCCATTAGAAAATTGGCAATTGGCAATAACCTAACGACTTCGTGATCACCCATCGGCAATCAGCAATCGGCAATTGACAATAACCTAGACTTTCATGATCGCTAATCGGCAATCGGCAATTGGCAATCGGCAATCATCTCTGCGTCCTCTGGTCTTTTGGTTGGTGCTGGCTGCAGGAGCGATGCTGGTTTTTACTCTGATTATTGGAGCTCCGGTTGCGCTGGCAAACAATCATGAATTCGTAGCGCTAACGATCTATAGGGGCTTCAGCAAGGTCTGCCATCAACTTCCCGAACGGTCTTTTTACGTTGCAGGGCATCCGTTCGCCGTCTGCGCGCGCTGCACCGGCTTGTATGCCGGTTTCACAGGAGCTCTGCTGATCTATCCACTCGCGACCTCGCTTAATCGAACGTTCACGCCGCCCAGAAAATGGCTTCTCCTTGCGGCAACACCGATGCTGGTTGATGTCGGTCTTACCTTTTTCGGGATTTGGGCAAACACGCACTCTTCGCGATTATTCACCGGCGCATTGTTAGGCGCCGTCGCAGTCTTTTACGTGATGCCCGGGGTAGCTGACCTTGCGCTGCGTGGCTGGCACTTCACTGCGGCCAGTGCGCAGAGCCATCCCGCGCTAACCGCGACAGCACTTCCGCCTCCAGTTCCTGCCAAGCCAAGCGACTACAGCGCCCCTCATCGACGAATATGACTCCTGGTAACGCATGCTGTCAGCTTGCGTGCGTCTCGGTACGCAGCGTGCCGCGGTGGCGACGGACGCTAACAGCATGCGTTACTAGAGTTAGTGAAGGCGAACTGGCCACAGGCGACCGACTCCCGCGGTTTCTAATTAGTCCGCTCTAGGTTAAGATTCTTCGCTTGCTATACCTTCAGTTGACCAGGGTTCCGGTAACCATGGCTTTTGACAAAACTCTATGATGTTTCAGGATACGCGCCCGCCATTGGGTCCGACGCCGAAGACGCCGAACGAATTGTTCGAGCGTTATTTTCACGATTTGGTCTACAAAACGTGGAGCAACATCAGCCCGCTATATAAATTGGATGCGTTTGATTGGACCATCCTGATTCTCTATTTCACTATCCTCACAATTCTGGCGATCTACGGCGCATACCGAATCAAGCAGGTGATCGACTTCTGGCGCTATAGAGGATTTGTGCCCCGGCCTGCAGGTTTGTACAACGAGGCAGATCTGCCGTTCATTACGGTCCAACTTCCGCTCTACAACGAAATGTATGTTGTCGAGCGTCTGCTCAAGTCAGTTACAGAATTCGATTATCCGCGCGATAAGTTCGAGATTCAGGTACTCGACGACTCGACGGACGAAACGGTGAGTCTTGCTGAGGCGACAGTGTCTAAGTATGCCGGGGAGGGGATCAACATCTCTTATATCCACCGGTCCGATCGAACCGGGTTTAAGGCCGGTGCTCTTGAAAATGGTTTGAAAACCGCAACAGGAGAGCTATTTGCGATCTTCGACGCCGATTTTGTGCCAAAGCCTGACTGTCTACGCAGGCTCGTACACTACTTCACCGATCCCATCGTGGGGTGCGCGCAAATGCGCTGGTCGCATATCAACGGCACTTACAACCTCTTAACGCGTTTGCAGACAATAATGCTGGACGGGCATTTCGTGGTCGAACAGACAACACGAAATCGAACCGGCGGGTTTTTTAACTTCAACGGCACTGCCGGCATCTGGCGCCGCCGCGCGATCGAACTCAGTGGCGGATGGCAACACGATACGCTGACAGAGGACACTGATCTTAGTTTTCGCGCGCAGTTAATGGGTTGGAAATTTGTTTACCTTCTTGACGAAGAGGCCCCTGCGGAAATCCCGGTGGAGATCAACGCCTTTAAAGCTCAGCAACGTCGCTGGGCCAAAGGCGTCATGCAGGTGGGTCTAAAACTATATCCCCGTATCTGGTCGGCCTCGCTGCCGTTTCGCGTAAAGCTCGAGATGTTCTTCCGTCTGACAGGAAACATCAGTTACCCATTGATGATTTTGGCGAGTCTTTTGCAGTTGCCACTCTTACTGGTTCGCTACAATCAGCCTTTCTATCATTTGATGATCCTCGACTTACCGCTGCTGGTCTTTTCGTCTATCTCAGTCGTGCTTTTCTACGGCACAGCCATCTGGTACCTCGACCAGAGACGCGGCCGCCGCTTGCTTTACCTGCCGTTGGTAATGGCCCTCGGTATTGGTCTTGCTTTTTCAAACGCGCGTGCGGTGTTTGAGGCGTTCCTGGGCGTCAAGACCGACTTTGTGCGGACCCCGAAGTATCAAGTCGAGCAAACAAGCGATGAAACGTGGAAGCACAAGAAGTACAAACGGAAACGAGGATTATTGCCATTACTGGAATTGAGTTTCGCAGTGTACTTCCTGCTAGGGATTGCCTATGCCATGCGATTGCACATGTGGGGAACAATTCCTTTCCTCTTTCTATTCTGTTTTGGATTTGGCTATATGGGCGTAATGAGCATTCTTCAAACCGCCAACGGCAAGCGATTTCTTTCGTTTCTCAAACCCCTTCCTGCCGATCGCCGAAGTTAGTTCCATCGATTTTAGACTCAAGTGTTTTTCTTCATTTCAGTTGTTGATTTGTGTCAATGCCTCAACTAATATCCTCGCGTTCACAAACGCTCCGGTCCGATAGGTTTCTCTTCGCATTTGCCCGCTTAACGCACTTTCAAATCGCTTTTCTAAAACGACGAGGAAAAATGTTTACAAATACAATCTCTTCGCCCAGGCTCGCAGCGTTGGCAGCACTAACCTTCGCATTAGCTTTGAGTGTGTTTGCCCAATCGCAGGCGACTACCGGAAACATTGAAGGTCGTGTGCTTGACCCGCAGGAAGCAGCCGTGCCTGGCGCAACGGTCACGGCGATCAATCAGCAGACAGGTCTTGAAAGGACCGCCGCCTCTAACAGTGAGGGCCAGTTCAATCTCATTCTTTTACCGCCTGGCAGTTACACCGTGCGCACGAACGGCAGTGGCTTTGCCCAGAGTGAGATCAGAGATGTAATTGTGAACGTCGGCGGCAAGACACCCCTGGACTTAAAGCTCTCGGTAGGCGGTGCGAGCGGGACTGTCGTAGTCAACAGTGAAGCACCGGCTATTGAAACGACCCTGAGTTCGGTTTCAACCACTGTTAATTCGCGGGCGATTGAAAATCTACCTGTCAACGGACGCAACTACCTCGATTTCGCAACTCTTACACCGGGTGTCATTCGTGATCAGAATCGTGAGGGTGATCTTTCAGTGGGGGGCCAGAAAGGAACGCTAAACAACCTTCAGGTTGATGGAGCTGACAATAACAACACTTTCTTTGGTCAGGCTTTTGGGCGGACAGGCGTCCGACCGCCATATCAGTTTTCGGAAGAGTCGGTTCAGGAGTTTCAAGTCAACCAGAATGGTTTCTCCGCTGAGTTTGGACGGGCAGGAGGAGCGGTTATCAACGTCGTCACAAAGTCAGGCACAAACAACTTCCACGGGGGAGCGTTTGAGTACTTTCGTGATGAATCGCTAAACGCCAACACACCACAACTCAAGGCCTCGCAGTTTCTGCGTGGTTTGCCAAACAAGCGGCCACCATTGCAGATCAACCAATTCGGGGGACGCCTTGGCGGCCCGATCAAGAGAAATAAAGCGTTTTTCTTTTTCACTTACGACGGTCAGCGCCAGCAACTTCCTAATTTCCTCGATCCGCCCAATTTTTTTACTCAACCGGCCAGCATCCAGTCATTGCTGTTGCCAAAGCTGAATACCTATCAGATTAACAGGAATCAGAACGTATTCATGGTAAAGAGCGACATTTCGATCAACCAGTCAAACCAGTTGTCGCTCCGTTTTAATCAACAAAACTTCACGGGTAAGAACAATGAGTTTACCGGCTCGCTGGGCACTGAGGAACACTCAGGTGACAGCATTGCCAAAACTACAACCTTCTCCGGAACGTTGGTCTCGACTCTGAGTAGCAAAGTGACGAACGAGTTTCGCTTCCAAATCGCGAAGGACCGAGAGCCAGGAGAAGCCAACAGTACTCAACCTGAAGCCCAGATCAATACTGGGTCGGGTTTCTTGCTGATCGGGCGGAATAACTTCAGTCCGCGAGAAACCACGATTAAGCGCTGGCAACTAATTGATAATCTCTCGTACATACGCGGACGTCACAACTTCAAGGGCGGCGTTGATATCAATGTCGATAATATCTTCAATTTCTTTCCAGGATTTTTCTCGGGTCAGTACACCTTCACTTCGTATGCAAATTTTGGGACCAATACACCTTCGGCCTTTTCGCAAAACTTTGCTGGAACAGGAACCACAGGTCCAACGACACATCCGAATAGCAAAGACTTAGGCTTCTTTTTCCAGGATGATTTTCGGGTTAACCAGAAACTAACGCTGAATCTGGGCTTACGTTATGACAAACAATTCATGGCCCGGCCTCCGGTACAAAATCCTGATCCGGCGCTGCTCGCCGCGGGCCTTGACACCAGCCGAGGACCGAATGACAGCAATAACTTTGGGCCACGTTTTGGCTTCAGTTACGCGCCTAGTGAGAAGATGGTGATACGCGGAGGCTACGGCATTTTCTATGGTCGGACAACCGCCATTATGCTGGGCACGACCCACTCGAACAACGGCATCAATATTCTCGGGGTTACGCTTTCCTGCACAGTCGTTCCCAATCCGTGCCCGACTTATCCCAACATCTTCAACACAGCTCCCGGCGCCGGCTCGCAAGCTCCTAATCTATTTCTCTTTCAACAGGATTATCAGCAGCCTTACGTGCAGCAAGGACGATTTGGTGTGGAACGCGAGATCATGAAGAACCTCACTCTGTCGGTCACTTACCTCTATTTCCGGGGTGTTCATCTTTCTCGCACGCGCGATATCAATCTTTTCCCGCCGGTTGCGACAACCGCAGTGGACCCGGTGACGGGGCAGTCGTTTGCGATACAACGATTTCCCGCAGCATCATTCACCGCCACCGCCCCCATTCGACCGTTTACTCGATATAGCCGCATCGACTTGTTCGAGAGTTCGGCTAATTCTCGATACAACGGACTCGCCGTGACCGCTCGCCAGCGCTTTTCTCCGACACATTGGGTGCCTTACTTCGACGGGGGCGGGTCTCAATTTCTGATTTCTTACACTCTTTCGAAAGCCCAGGATGACAAGCCCGATCAGACGTCGGTGGTGCCCGGAGGTGGTGACGATTTCAAGGTGGTACAGAATTCATTCAACGTGCGCGATGACTGGAGCTACTCAGATTCGGACCAACGTCATCGATTAGTCTGGAGTTCCGTTTTCGATATCGGAAGGGTCAAATCAACTAATAAGGTGCTGCGCGCCTTATTTAACGATTATTCGTTCTCGAGCATTTTTCAAGCACAGTCTGGTTTTGCCTATTCGGCCCAGGTCGGAGCCGACATTAATCGTGACGGCAACTCTCGCGACGATCGGGTGCCGGGATTCGCGCGAAACAGTTTTCGCACATCAGCGGTTTACCAAACAGACGCGCGAATAACGCGGATCATCCGAACGAGCGAAACGACAAAGCTTCGTCTGATCCTGGAAGGCTTTAACATCTGGAACCGCGCAAATACAGGTCTGGCGCCCGGTGGTGGGTATTTTTCGTTTGTAAATATCAACCTCTATAGCGGCTTTACGCCTAACGCGACAACCAACACGTTAACGCTGACCCGACCGGCGCCGGCCACGGCTTTTGGCTTGCCGCGTTCGATCATTACTCCGCGACAACTACAACTCGCAATCAAGTTTGATTTCTGAATGTCAGCGGTCCGCTTCGAAGCTTTGCAGTCGCGTGACGGTCATTAAGCGAGAAGGTATCACAGTCAACGACTCTTCACTCCGGTAGAAGTGAGATGTTTATAGCTTGAGTCGAAATAACTACAGCAACGGCGTTCGGAGGAGCGGAACTGTTCTCGCGTGCTGAAGCTCTACTTGAATTCCGCTCCTCCGAACGCCGCCGGAAGGGTCTTGTTCCTCGACCTATGAACATCCCACCTCTAGCGGGGTGAACCAGTTAACCCTTTCGAACGGAATTCCAAGGACTTAGAGATAGTGAGCTTCCATCAGGAAGACTGACGGACAACAACTTTCTTACTTTCTCTTTCTCTTCTCGTGGTCGCTTGACAGGGTTTCGCTGCGTTGCCTATAGTGCACGATATAGTTCTCCGTAAACGATGAGACACGCTTGTTACTGTTGCTGGTGTTCCGCTTGTTGCTGCCATTACCGGCGGCGCGATCGGGATACCGTGTGCATGCGTGAACCAGGACTGATGTAGCATCTGAACGCAGCACAGTTTTACGGAAAGCCGGTCGCGATCAAAGTAATCGCGGCTGGTTTTTTTTGTTTTTGCGTTTTGGAATAAGCACTTCGAAAAAATAAATGACCACGAGTCTTTTGGAAAAACAGTTGTATCCCACACGAAGCGTTTCGGTCGAAGGTGCCATTGGGAATACCCCGCTGATTCGATTGCGCCAAATAACAACCGAACTGCCCGTTGGCGTCGAACTGCTGGCAAAGGCTGAGCACCTCAATCCGGGAGGATCGGTTAAGGACCGTCCCGCGCTGCGCATGATTCTCGACGGCGAAGAACGGGGTAAGCTCCGGCCAGGGATGACAATTCTCGATGCAACCAGCGGCAACACCGGCATTGCGTACGCCATGATTGGCGCTGCCCGCCGGTATAAGGTGAAACTGTGTTTGCCGAGAAATGCCAGTGCTGAGCGAAAGCGAATCTTGCTCAGCTACGGAGTTGAGATAGTCGAGACTGATCCGCTGCTTTCCACAGACGGCGCTCAGCTCCGAGCACGAGAGATCTATGAAAGCGAGCCCGAAAGGTATTTTTATCCAGACCAGTACAACAATCCCGCAAATTGGCTCGCGCATTACGAAACGACTGCACCTGAGATATGGGATCAAACCGAAGGAAAGGTCACTCATTTTATTACTGGGCTCGGCACGTCAGGCACATTTGTCGGCACAGTGCGCAGATTGAAGGAGATGAACCCAGCGCTTTGGGCGGTCTCGATGCAGCCGGATTCGCCACTGCATGGCCTTGAAGGGCTAAAACACATGGCAACCGCGACGGTACCAGGTATTTATGATTCCAGACTCGCCGACCAACAAGTGGAAGTGTCTACTGATGAGGCTCGGCAGATGGCGTTGCGCTTGGCTCGCAAGGAAGGGTTACTCGTGGGTAAGAGCTCCGGTGCAAATGTTTTTGCGGCGTTAAATATCGCCAGATCTTTGCCGCGCGGCTCGGTAGTCGTTACTGTACTCTGCGACAGCGGTGAAAGGTATCTTGACGTGGTTTGATTATGATCCAACTCAATCTACAAAACCTAAAGGAAATTGCCGATCATGGCGAACGCGACTACCCGCATGAATGCTGCGGGCTATTGCTCGGAAGCTTTGCTGAAGACGGACTAAAGATCACCTCCGAGACTTACTTGATTTCCAACGCACGCGAAGAAGCAGCAAAGCGAAACCGCTTTCTAATAACACCCGAAGAGCTGATGCGAGGTGAGCGATACGCAGCGCGGAAAGAACTGGAGATAATCGGCTTTTATCATTCGCACCCGGACCATCCGGCCGTACCTTCCGAGTACGATCGGGAGCATGCGTGGCCCGTCTTTTCTTATATCATCGTGTCAGTACAAAATGGCCAGGCAAAGGACATCTACTCCTGGACCCTGAAGCCCGATCGCTCAGCTTTCGATCAAGAAGAGATTCTGAAAGGAAATTCATCATGTTAGTCACGATTAGCATCCCCACCGCGTTGCGGCAGTTTACGGACGGGAATACCAGCATAAAGGTTGAGGCAACGACCGCTGGTGAGGCCCTCGAGCGTTTGGCGGTTGCCCATCCCGAGCTTCGTCGCCATCTGTACGATGACCAGAACAAGCTTCGCAGCTTTGTAAATGTTTATTTGAATGACGAGGACATTCGCCATCGCTCCGGAGCTGCTACCGCAGTCGACGATGGTGATACCTTGATGATTGTGCCCTCGATTGCCGGCGGCGTGACCGTCGAAGCTGAAACAAAGCCCTCCTTGCCTGAACTTTCAAACGAAGAGATCGCGCGCTACAGCCGTCATTTGATCATGCCCGAGGTGGGCATGGAGGGCCAGCGGCGCATCAAGGCTGCGAGCGTATTGATGATTGGCACAGGAGGTCTTGGGGCACCAACCGGGATGTATCTCGCTGCTGCGGGAGTCGGCAGAATCGGAATCGTCGACTCCGACGTGGTTGACGAGTCGAACCTGCAGCGCCAGATAATCCATGGCACGAAAGACATTGGTCGTCGCAAGATCGAGTCGGCGCGCGATCGGCTTAGGGATATAAATCCCTACATTGAAATCGAGACTCACGAGACATGGTTGACCAGTGAAAATGCGATGCGGTTATTTAAGAACTATGACGTTGTGGTTGACGGCACAGACAATTTTCCCACGCGTTACCTCGTAAACGACGCCTGCGTCTTGAGCGGGAAACCCAATGTGTACGGCTCTATCTTCAGATTTGAAGGACAGGCTAGCGTGTTCTGGGCCGCTAAGGGCGCATGTTATCGGTGCCTTTATCCCGAGCCACCACCGCCTGGCCTGGTGCCCTCCTGCGCCGAGGGAGGAGTGTTGGGCGTCTTGCCCGGAATCATAGGCGCCATCCAGGCAAATGAAACGATCAAGATCCTCCTGGGGGCTGAAGGACTGTTGGTTAATCGCTTGTTGCTGTTCGACGCGTGGCAATTAAAGTTTCGCGAACTGAAACTCCAAAAGGATCCAAACTGCCCGATCTGTGGCACTAATCCAAGCATCACAGGGTTGATCGACTACGAAGAGTTTTGCGGTTTGAAAGCCCAACCGCAATCCGGCGCCTTTGATCTGAAACCGGAAGAGATTGGCGCCCTTGAACTCAGCCAGCGGCTGCGACGCGGGGATGACATTCAGGTGATTGACGTGCGCGAACCTCACGAGTACGAGATTGCCCGCATACCAGAAACGAAGCTGATTCCACTCAATCGGGTGGTGAGCCGCATGAATGAGATTGATCCCTCACGCGAGACAGTGGTCCATTGCAAAGCAGGCGCGAGAAGCGCGAAGGCCATTGAGGCCTTAAAACGCGCGGGTTTTCAGGGCAAGCTTATTAATCTTCGAGGAGGGATTACGGCGTGGTCAGATGAAGTAGATCCCCGCGTGCCTAAGTATTAAACCGATTTAGAAATTAGAATTTAGTAGAATTTAGAAATTAGAATTTAGAATTTCGTGTTCCGGAAATCTGAAGCTATCACCGGATCACTCTAATTGCGACAATTTCTAAATTCTAAATTCTAAATTCTAAATTCTTCACGGAGTTACCGCTAGCGCATATATAAGGCGTTGGAGCGCCTCGAGGTCGCGAAGGTCCATTACCTCTACCGGTGAATGACTGTAGCGGCCTGGCCACGAGAGGCCCACATGAGCAACACCATAACGTACGAATTCTGATCCGTCCGCACCTCCGTTTGTGGCGCCGACTTGCAACGGAATAACCTGGCGGCGCGCAACCTGCATTACTCTGTCGATGTCTGCTGCGCTTGAGACGCTGGCGTTATCAAGTCCGCGAATCACGGCGCCTTTGCCCAAAGGCGCAAAGGCAAAACGAGTGGATTCCAACGGCGAGTCAGACGAAACAAAAGTGTCGATGCTGTAAACCCGGGAGAGGGAGTTCGCATAACGCTTTGCCAGGACCCTGGCCCCCTCCAGACCAGTCTCTTCGCGAACTGACCACGCGAAAATCACTCTGCGGCGAAGCGCTGTAGGATCAATCCGTTTTGCGGCCAGAATTAGAGCGGCTGTGCCGGTGCGATCGTCGAGTGCGCGGGCGGTGAAACGGGTCGGCCCCAAACGCGTCGCTCTCTTGTATCCAGTAACTGATTGTCCGACTCGCACGCCACGATTGGTCAGCTCGGCTGCATCCAAACCAAACCATGCGATCAGGGCCTCCGGTTGTTTGGCCGTCGCCGTTGTGCGCGGTATGAATACGCCTGGCAGAGGCGGCTTCAGTTGACCATCACCATTACCGCGATCAAAGTGGAGCAAGGCAGGTTGGCCCTCCCACAGAGAAGTGTAAAGTCCGCCCCGACTACGAAGCGATACAGCACCGTCGGCTGCGATACTTGTAATCTCGAAACCTACCTCGTCCTGATGCGCGATGAACATGACAGGATCGCGAGCTGGTCCTAACTCCAGAACGAGATTCCCTTCGGCATCGTTGACAACAAGCGAACGCAAGGTAGATGGTAACGCTTCCAAAATCGCTCGGCGCATTTCGCCTTCGTGTCCCGAAACGCCTGCCACATCCGACAGTGAACCGAGAAGACTTGCCAAAGGTCCCAGCGGATCGGTTGACACGCTTGCCTTCATCGGCACTGGCGAGGCCGGCAATACCCAATGCGGTGATTGTTGATTCTTCGAAGACGTGACCGCCGCTATTTTTTCAACGGCCGAAAGGAGGGCTTCGGCGTCGCGGATTTCGATGCTTTCCACTAACGAGTCCGCGAAACGGACCTCCGGTGACAGCATCACGACAGAAGTGATACCCGCCGTCTCGGGCAGGAACGATGGGTTCTGAACCATCAACCTCCGTACACCTGTTTCAGTTCGTGCTCCCGCTACGGCGACTGGGTCAATCAGGTAGAGCTCATCGATACGGCCGAGCTTTCTTAGTGCAGCTTCAAGGCCATCATTGCCGAAGCTGCGAAGTGTACTCAGCAGAAAAACGGTTTCCCCATTTGTGACCTCGCCCTCTGCGGCGCTCGCTACCGTCGCACAGCCGACGCGTGCGCCGGCCGAAGGTCCTGACACTACATCAGCAAAAGACCAGGTCGGCAGGTCACGCACGACCGGATCGAGGAGTTGAATACCTAACTGTTCGACTTCTGGTTTCGAGCGTCCACCTACGTCGACCCATAGGTCATCCAAGGTAGTCACCTGAGCTGCCGTTCTGCCTCGTTGTAAATGCGTGCTCTTTACACCTACTACACCGGCGACGCTGCCAGATCGTGTTAACACTCTGATTCGTTGTCCCTCGTGAAACTGCGCCCACAATTGATGTTGTCTGACCGCGCCGGATTCCCGCAGACGAATGTATCCGTCAGGGGTGATCTCAGTGACAGCAAACCCGGGTCGATCCAGTGCGCACGCAACCACCCGTCGAGGGGTGCCGCTGCCTTTGCGCAGCATTAGATTGCCGGATGCGTCTCGACGCCATGCCGGCAAAACTTTCATAAGAACGTCGGTGGCAAGATGTTCCCACCCAGGCGGCGCGTCCAATTTGATCCAGCGTACAAGTGCTTCCCTGGCGGTATCATGTTGGGTTGTCGAAGACGCGCTCTGCGCAGACAAAGACTGAAAGGGAATCAGCAGGAAGAGAAGGAAGGAAAGTGGGCGGTTTGCGAGACCGGCCTTTAACTCTTTAAGAGTCATCATAGATTTTATCAAGACGTGATAGAGGCCTAGTTTGAGATTTCTTAGTGCATCCTCTGTGTACCAAACCATCAACTTCTTGTTTTCTTGAGCAGGTTTTTTTGAGTAAACAATCCATCCACGAATCTACACGAAACAAGACACGAACTCACACGAAATTGGTTAGTGTTACTTCGTGTGATTTCAGTTCGTGTGATTTCGTGGATCGTGGTTTTGAGTCAGTTTGGTTGCCGCCGGCACCGCGCTGTGTTCTCTGTGCCTCGTGATGATGAAAGCTGAGGCGAATACTGAGTCTATGTGTGAAGTAGATAAATATACCTCACGACGCAGACGCAGGGACAACGAAAAGCCAGCAGTTTTTGTCCGATTGCGGACCGATGATATTTGGGGTATAAAATATATCCCCTGTATGGATGGACAGCGCCTGGCGCGAACCGAAGGGTGTTTTTCCTGGGGATCGGAGCGGCCACGGCTTGTGTGTTCAATTCCAACAACGAATAGACATGTTATAGTTGCGGCCCGAATGGTCTTGCGTGACATCGGGATCGAGTTTCTCAAAGCTCATCCTCTTGCCATCTTTTGCTGAAATCTTTGGGAGTCCAACACCTCCCAATTGCTACCTTAGGAACCAGGAGACGGCAAGAATGAGAATCCTACTTTACAATCCAGACAATGGCGTGACGCGAAATTTCATGCCCCATCTCTGGATGTTTCTGCTTCAGGAGATTACGCCACCCGGCCATGAGGTACTTCTGGTTGACGGTAACGCGAAGCCGATGAACGAAGAAGAACTGGTGCGCTTCGCGGTCGAGCAGAATGTTGGTCTTGTCGGCATCGGCGCCATGACAAGAATGATCGCCAGGGCTTATCGAATGGCCGACGCCGTTCGGGCCGCCGGGATACCCGTAGTCATGGGTGGACCACACATTACCGAAGTGCCTGACGAGCCTCTCGGACGAGATGGCGGACCGCGTCATGCGGATGCAATCGCGCTGGGTGAGGCCGACGAGACATGGGCCCAGATTGTTGAGGACGCAGCCGCAGGAAGGTTGAAAGAAGTCTATTTGCCCGTCGATGAAGCTGGCAAAGATAAGAAGCCCAGCCTCCAGCCGTATCCCAACATTCCCTGGGAGTCCATCGATCTTGATCAGTTCAACATCGTTCCCAAGTTCCTGCGATCGCGCCTCTCTCACGTAGGCATCGGTTGGGGAACTTGCCGGATCATTCCGATTGAATCCGGCCGCGGCTGTCCGTACGGCTGCGAGTTCTGCACCGTCACAGGGTTTTTCGGCGACTCGATTCGATTTCGCTCCAATCAGAGCATCGTCAGCGAATTGCTGAGATTGAAAGCACGCGCTCGATCTGAAGAAGGTCAGATCATCGTCTTTTTCGTCGACGACAACTTTGCAATCAATATCAAACGCACGAAATCTCTTTTACAAGACATCATAGCCGCCGATGCGCAGTTACCCTGGATCGCTCAGATCAGCGCAAATCTTTTGCGCGATGAGGAATTGGTCGATCTCATTGCCGCCTCCGGTGGCAAATTGGTCTTTATCGGCATGGAGTCAATCGATCCGGCAAATCTCGCGGATGTAAACAAGAGCTTTAATAAACCGGGCGAGTATGCCGCAGTTCTTGAACGCCTTGCGCAACGCAACCTCTACGCCATCACGTCTTTTATCTTTGGCATGGACAATGACACCCCGGGGGTTGCCGAGCGAACCTTGCAACAAATTCGGAGTTGGCCCCCCGGTTTACCTGTCTTTGGCCAACTGACACCCTTCCCAGCGACACCGCTCTATGATCGGTTGCTAAAAGCCGGACGCCTCACGCGACCGAAGCACTGGTTGGAGTTTGCTCCCTATCAAATGGCTCACACCCCGCTCAAGATGTCGATCGCACAGGCTCAGAAGGAACTGGACCACGCGTGGGCTTCATCATATAGTCCTGAGCGCATCGCCGAAGCACTTGATTCACTCAGCCACAGATCAGTCGGTTGGCGCATCTACCATTTCATTATGCGTATCAGCTTCCGCGGGATCTATTTTGAGCAAATGGGTCTTTGGGCCTGGACGAAAGTGATCGCGCAAAATCGGCGGACGATCTTCAAGCTGGGCAGGGAGGCCGTTGCAGAGTATCGCGCTAGCAGGCGCAAACGGAACGTTCAATCAGCCATCGGCGTCTCGGATGAGTCGGTCATGCAACTGTCGAAGCCAGACTAACTTCACCTTTGACCCGCGCAATCTTGGCCAAGCCTCTACTTATTTCGGCAAACGTTCCATATCCTCATGATCTTCCAAGAGCCTGTGTGAAAACGAAATCATTGGTCGTATATCATTTGACATTTCTCACTTGTTATCGCCGCAAGAGGTTCCAGGAGGCGTTGGCTTTTCGATGGCAAATGAGAAATGTCAAAATATGTCAAAAGTCAAATGATATATGACGCGTTCGCGCTAAGGTTTCTTTGGAGTTGGGGCAGGCTCTGGTTGCGAAGGAACTTCATCTCCGTTTACGTCTACAACCCGAACTTTACTGCGAAAGCGCTTGTAATCGTTATAACGAACAAGCATTCGTATGTGGACAGAAGCTCCTTTGGGGAATAGCAGTTCGTCATCTGCATACGTATAAGTCGGAAACCAATAGCGACCATCTATCTGTTGTCGATACGTCTCAAAGATCGGAAAACGTTGATTACCCTCGGGCACACCCTTTCCTCGCACCTTGACGATTTGAAGATCTTGCTGATCAACCCAGACGCGTCCTTGAAAAAAACGTTCGCTGACCTTCTTCGGTACGATCTTTGGTGCAACGTCGAAGATGTAGGTGTCCAACTCGTCGATTCGCTCCTTACCGGAATATTTGAAATCGTATTGATCAAGCTTCGAAGCCTCGAGCGCAAACGGCTGGACGCCGCCTAAGTCCTCCAAATCTTCCTGAGTAAAAGTTACTTCCGTTAATGAGGGCAGGGGAAAATAAGTGATTTTTTCGAAGCGCTCATTGCTGTCCGCAAAAACGAATTGCGAAACGCGATGGTATTCGCCAGTTACCTGGCCGCCCATGCCGATGGTTTGAATCACCGCATCGCGCGTGAACGCATATTCGGCGAGCGCACGGCGAAACTCTGTCTCTTTGGCGGTGAAGGCTCGAACAATTCGGTCAATATCTGTGGGATTAAGGTCCGCGGAGGAGCGCGAGATTCTTTGTTCAGCGGTTTGCTGTGGCGCTTGAGCATGTACAACGCCAGACATTCCACTGTTGGAGAGAGTCAGAAGGCATGGGGCGATAAATAAGAAAAAGTTTTTACCGAACGGATGCGTTTTCATCACAAGACTCCATGAACCGCTGTGGTCGAAAACTGTCAAATAAATGGGAAGGCTGACTAATTTGATGCGAAGTTTACCGGTCGGGCTGCAAAGAATTCGTTAGGGCCTCTGTTTAAAGTGCGACTATTGCGCGCCGGCACAGTCAGAGTTCGAGTGTGTCACCACCGATCCAAAACGTAATTGGTATTCTGCCGACGTGATGAAAGCGCAGACCATGCCTCGGTAGTTATTCGTCTGTTGGTTATTCAGCACGTTGAGCCAAAAGAGATATCCTTGGCTATCAGGATCCCGGCGCAAATACCCAAAATACTGCATTAGTACGAATGACGGATTGTACTCAGCGCTTTGCACTGCCTGATCTTCAACAACCTCTTCCACGAGTTGGCCCATCGACGTGCCCCTTTGTAGTTGGGTGATGTAGGTCGACCGCTTGGACGAGAGATCAACGCCGTCATACGTCCTCAATGTCGTCAACAGCGCATTAACGAAAGCGTCCGGGGCCGGGCTGGAGCCATACTTGTTAACGAACTCAGGCCGTTGCACCCACGCATTGGCAAAGGCAGTCTTGCTCTGATCGAGGCCTGATCCGGGAATGATTTGATTGCGGTCAATACTGAATGCGGCATAGTCAGGTTTACGACCTAAAGTTGTCGTATACATGCGATAGACATACGAGCCAGTCTGCTGAAACTCATTCTCAATAAAGAAAGCCGCTGATGCACTAATCCTTCGACTAAGAAGGCAGGCAGCATTGCCTGCGCCGCAAGGGGCTGGAGTGTTGCTGCTGTTTCCGGTGATTTGCTCTGTCCAATAGGCAAGACCGCCTGAGTCTGGCTCGCGATTTAGAAAGTCCAGGTAGTGCTGTCTCACAAAAGTTTGAGCGTCGTCTATTGGATTGGCAGGCAATGCTATTGAAGCTAGAGCCGCCGCAATGTTCAGCTTCCCATTTCCAAAGCGGGCGTCCCATCCGGATCCTGAGTAGGTATCGTGGACAGAATTGTTGAAGAGCGTCTGCTTGATTTCGCCGACGGTCAGGCCCGCGTTTGCCTGCATCAGCAGGGCTACGGCGCCCGTAGTAACAGGCGTTGCCATGCTCGTTCCCGCGAAACCGATATAGTGAGTGCTGTCAGTCGGTGCGTTACTGCCTGTCCCGATCGTGCCATACGAAGCGTTAGTGACTGTGATGTCGGACGATCGGGCAGAATATAGATAGTAACCAGGCGCGCCGATGTCAGGTTTTAGTCTGCCATCAGCCGTTGGTCCAGGGCTTGTGAAATAGGCGTAATTGCCTATGGTTTGGCTTGCCGATCGAGTCACGTACGCGCCAACAGTTATGGCGCCGCGTGAAGTGCCAGGTGAGCTTACCTCTTTAACATCTGTAGCATAGGGTTCCAGGAAATAGCCGTTGTCGTCATCGATCCAGGCATCGAAATAGCCGTTGCTGCTTACGCGATCCCCGCGCAACGTAAACGTCCAATTCGAACCAAGATTTTCCGCGCCTGAGTTAAAGACTATGAACAACGAACTCTGATCGTTGGATGAATCGCTGTCCTGCTTGTTGTCGGCACCGTTATAAATGGTTAGGTATTGATTACTCACCGGGTTGCCATTGAACGTTCCCGAGCTAACAGTGGATCCGTTTGGTAGTGTGACTGTCAAACTAAACCTGTCGGCATTGTTGTAGTAGAGAGTAAGAGAGTCCGGATTGTCCCGATCGGTGAGGGACAGATTAATGCTTGCCCCTGGTGACAGATTTCCGCTTGCATGAATGCTCTGGCCGGTGTTCGGACCAGTTTGGCCTTCATTACCTGCCGCGACACAGACAGCCCGCCCGCCGGCGCCATTGACCAGATTATCGATTGCCCGCTCGTCTGGGTCCGTTCCATCATGGGGACTTCCTCCGTGACCGCCAAGACTCATGTTGACGACGAACGGTTCGCCTAATTCCGCAGCTTTCTGCTGGACGAAACTAAGCCCGTTTATGATATCGTCCAGGCCGAACCCATCATCCCCGTCATTCTCGCGGCTTGCCTTGACGATGATTAAGTCGGATTCAGGAGCCATGCCGGAGTACGTTCCAGGTGTTGGCGAAGAAAGACCATTACCCGCCGCAGTGGCCGTCACGTGTGTGCCGTGCCCTGCCTTGTCGCGTTCTTTAACGATATCCGCCGACTGCGATGGTTTCTGATTCTGCTGCAAAGCGGCGTTAATGTCAGACTCCGTATAAAGATGCCCAATGGTGGTCGTCCCACCCGGCAGCGTGTAGTTCCAACCGGGATCTGGAGGGAGGCTGGTTGAAGTACCATAGTATGTCATATCAAGTATGGCCTTAATTCGAGTCTGCCTACCTCCGCTGCCGGGCACAGTGAAGTCGAGGTGACGAAAGTCAATTCCCGTATCGATAATACCGACCACGACGCCCCGCCCGGTCTGCGAAATCCCTCGCTGACCCGACAAATTGTCAACGCCGATGGCTTGACGTGCTCGATCATTCTTGGGTTTTCGATATCGAGCGGCGGTTAGTCGTCGCACCGATCCCAGCGAAGCAAGCGTTGTAAGGTTATCAATCTCGGTGGTGACGGTGGCGACGTCACCTATCTTCGATCCAACCTCGAAACCATACGCTTTGAGTTCGTCGTCACTGTTTCCGGTTAGTTGGACGATGACTCGGAGGTGCACCCTGCCTTCAGCTGTTCTTTCGATCGCTGCGTGCCTGGACAATCGAGTGATTGCGGCGTTTTCGCTCGTAAGTCGCCCGGCGAGCTCTGCCTCACGATCTTCCCGGGCGGCCTGACGCGCGATCTTTAGAATATTGTCCGCTTTAGCTTCGAACGCTTGTTCTGAACTTTGCTGAGCTGAGACCACTGACCGCTTACCAATCAGTGTCAGCGTAATAGCCAGACTAAACAGGATAGCCAGTATGAGATATTTTGAACTGAGACCTCTTTTGGGAAAGCAACTCTTTCTGTTTGGCGATGAACGGCCAACCTTCTTCAGATTAGTCATGACGTCCTCAACATACATTCTGCCAGGATGAACCTGGGTGACGCCAGTTAAAGGCTGAAGCTTTGATGCGAGGAGAACGAACTTTAATGTTAAGATTTAGTGAAGGATTGCAAAATTTTTGCAAAGAATCGGAAGGTGGCTTCTGTGCATTCGTGGCTCGTGTTCGATGTGAAGTTCGATTGCGGCCGGCAAGCCCCAGGCCCGTATAGTGCACCAACAGATCTTCTAGTAACTCACGGATCTCGTCTCACTTCGGCCAGGTCATCTCTTCCTTCACGTAGTCCCAGGCGAAGAGCATCAAACGCGGGAAGCCTGCTGATCGCGGGCATTGGCGTGGCACCCCGGACCGAAAACCATATTATCTGATTTAGCGTGCGCGAATCGGCCATATCGGCGTGCGACATGTCCTGCTCTCCGGTGCGTTTCATCCAGAAGGCCGTAGCAGCGTCCCGCGCTTCGGGATTGATCAAGTTGTCAAAAGCCACGGTCGGCAGCTGTGCGTTGTAGGGTCGCAGATCTGCTTCGACGCGGAAGATGTTCACCGGCACCGCAGTGGCATCCAACTGGTTCATGGGAGCGAGCCCGAGTAGCAGCTCAATCGTCCTAATCAGACTGACTGTGTTGTGGAATTCGTGAAGAAGCAGCCCTGGTCGGTTGTACGCACTGATCACCAAGGCCACAGAGCGATGGGCATCTACGTGATCGGGCCCATCCTGCGCATCATCCTCGACCGCAATGATCGCCGTGTCTTTCCAGTAAGGGCTCTTCGAAACTGACTCAACCAACAGCCCCAGAGCATAGTCATTATCCGCGACCAAAAACTGGGGCGTAGGCTTTCGCGCTCTGAGGCCATCAGTATGGTCATTTGGCAAGCGCACGATCGAAAGGCTGGTTAGTCGGTCCGGTTTTCCGGCCTCGCGATCAGCCACAAAGGCGCGAAAATCTTCCAACCACTCGCCCAGCCTGGACGTACCACGAAAACGCTGGTCAGCATGCAGGTCATTGATTAACGGGCTAATGTGCCCAGGAGACTCTTTGGCAGCGCGGTACGACTCGACCGTCATCGCGTCGGGAGTATCCAGGTCAAAGTTGCGAAAGGATTCGCTGTAATGTCCTTCCAACGACTGCTTCGTGGGAAAAGCCGAGACAGTCGGAGAGATGTCCGGGTATGACTTTGATCGATTGCGCTTGATTGCAGTCACATCTGCCTCAGACAGGGTGGCCAGAAACTCTCCGTAGTTGCGGTACGTTAGACCAGCACGCGCCGCCGCATCCCAAAGGTAGAGCGTACGCGGCTCAGCGACATCGCGCGAGCCTTGCAGGTACGGAACAAAACGACGCGTGAAGTTTGCAACGTCGCCCGCGATCACTGATGGCCCAAAAAGCGATGGAGCGCCCCGCAGAGGTTCGTAGTTTGGAAGCCGGTTGAAACCCTCGTAGTCATAACCACGTCCGCGGCGGCTGTAATCCCATCGATAAGCTTTGTCGACATAGTCGGTGGAAAACGCGGCTGTCGACCAATTGTGGCCATCGGGACTTGCTTCTGAATTAACGAAGAAGCGGTCGAACAGTCCGAAACGAAGGGCCAGTGCTCGGTGGTTGGGGCTTATCTCTTGCGGAGTCCCACCAGGACGTTGGGCGGCTTCACCAGAGCCGAAGATTGCGAGACTTGCATCCCCGTCCGCGAGTTTGCCGTTGCCGGCTCGTTCAACGTCACCGAATACCTGATCGTAAGTGCGGTTCTCCTTGATGACGTAGATTACGTGTTTGATGGGACATGGACCAGGAAAGAGCCTGGTCTGACGCATGCCCAGCAGACCATTATTCCGCATCACCTGTTGTGTGTAGCGAAGTAGCGCCGGATCTTCCGGTGAGGGAATAGAGCTAATGTTGCCTAGCACGACAGAGAGACTGTATTGCCCTCCTTGCGCGTTACGACCACTGCCGGCGGGAAAGCGATCGTTTGGCGCGTTGGGCACACGACCAGAGTTATTAACAACAACTGATGAGTTTTCGACGCCTGTACCTTTGCCGTTGCCGACAAAAATATTCTGGCCCACAACGGCTATGGCTGACGGATACTGCCCGGTGGGAATGAAGCCACGAACGCGGCTAGCGTCATTTTTAACGCGTGCCAAATATGCCGGCTTATCACTAGTACCTGAGTTGTTGAGAGACGTTGCTGAAAGCGCGACTACGGCTACTGAGTTGCTGTGGGAGTTGGTGACATACAACGTGACGCCACGGCTGTCCAGAGCCAGGGCTTCCGGGCTATTCCCAGGCAGATTCTCTTCTGCCAGGCGAATGCTGATGCGTTCGACCTCACGATCGTATCGAGTGTCGATCATTGAAACACTGTCATCGTCAGAGTTGGCTACATAGAGTCGGCTGCGCTTGCCGTCCCAAAGCATCGCGGTGGGATGACGTCCAACCGGAACGTAGGAAATCCTGGGTTGGTTGTTATCAAGATCGACTACGGCGATCGAATCGTCATTCCAGCATGAAACGTAAACCTTTGCCGTTGAGCTACGTACGTCTGAATGAGCGTTTTGGCCAGACTGGGCCACGCTTCTCGGCGATTGCTCGACGAATTGATTGAATCGACTACCGCTTAACGGGGCGCGAGGGATCGCCACAACCCCGTACGGATACGTAAAGTGCTCGCCAGCTGGAGAGCGCCCGGCACGTCCCACCAGGTCGATTCGTCTTAGTTTTCTGGCGCCACGCAGGTCACTGATAATCCCCAGGCTATCACCAAGGTTATTGGCATCGAACAGAGTGTTGCCATCGAGGCTGATGGCCAGCCCAGTGGGATAAACCGGCGCCCGATCGTCGTTATATCGGGGTGAGTTTGCGGAACTGGCAAAACCACTAATGTCTATCGATGGAGCTTCGACCTTCGTATTTGGACCAGGGGAGATGGGCGTAATCGGCGTCGGGCGCCCGGGCAGGAACCGAAAGATCCAGATCTTGTTTTCAAATCCTCCTGAAGCATACAGCGCGTACGAACCATCGTCGTCCGCAATCGGCGAAAACACCACACCTACATTTACACTTTGCGGTGAGGGGAAATAGATATTTTGCACAACCATTGGCGCCGGCTTCGCGTTGAGATCGATCACGCTTAGCGACTGCTGGGCGAGGTTGCCGGCCGCGTTGAATTGAATTCCAAAGCCACTGTTCACCCCAATGAGATAACGGCCCTTACCATCGGGCCCCGAATGGTCCGGGCTGCGCACGAGGTCAACCGGCAAGGCGCCAACGGCAGGCTGCCGAGTATTTGCATCCATCACCAACGAGCCTGCCGGTGTTATCGGACGTCCACCGCTTGCCGCGGCATCTTCGCGATTCCTGTCTGCAGATGATGGCATACCGCTCAGCCATCCGATCAGAATCGAGAGGCTGAGAAAACCGACGGCGAAAGCCTGTGTACGGTGTTTGCTGCGATTCATTTTAGGAATGGACACGTTAAGCCTGAAGATTAGAACATATCTGTTAGGAGTTCGGGCAGTTATTCAAAGGCACTACGGTCTTTTATCCGAATGTTTCTGATGTTGCAAACGCGACAGTTGGTGAAGTGACTGAGGGGTTGAGCGAAGCTGCCAGAGTAAAGCAGGGGAGTTGTCCATGAAATCTTTGGCAACGAACTCCCCCGCTCACTGACGCCCGCCGGTGTCGAAGACTTAATCTATTGTTACGATCAGGTCACCTTATGACAATACCTGCGGAGACGCGGAAACCATTCAGCGTGCGGTCAGGAAAAGCAAATGAATTGAATATGCGACTGCGCAGAAAGATCGGGTTGTAGTCGAGCTGGAACATTGTAAAGCTTGAATTTCGACGTGGTGCCAACCGTGTCGAAGAAATCAGTTCGCGTATCAAAGTGAGCAGAGAAATCTCCGGCTATGCCCAGATGTTTCTTGAGATACGCCACTCCCGAAACGTTAAAGCCATTAAGATTGAACCGATTATCAAGACTGGTTTGTCACTCCGGTAACAACTCGGCGGGATGAGTTTCGCGGCCCTGACGCAAAGAATTCGTTAAGCTTCTGCAAATAATTGCAAAGGGGCTCGTTCTTTCGTCCCTGCAGCTTTACAAAAGGGTAGGCGCCACTAATATAGGAATGACTTTAAGTTAAGTCCGGCGGTAGTCCGGGAACTGAGCTGAGTGATGCGACAGATTCTGGTTATTGATGACGATATCGAACTTTGCGAATTGGTAACAGAGTACCTCGAGCCCGACGGCTATAAAGTCGAGGCAGTTTTTGATGGCGCGGCCGGCGTGGAGCGCGCGCTTTCCGGCGAGCACGTATTGGCGGTGCTTGATTATATGCTACCCGGAATGAACGGCTTTGAGGTGTTGCGTCGAATTCGTGCGAGTTCTTGTTTGCCGATCGTGATGTTGACCGCTCGGGGTGACGATATCAACCGCATAATCGGCTTGCAGATCGGCGCGGATGACTACCTTCCGAAGCCGTTTAACCCGCTGGAGTTGTTGGCGCGTATCAATGCCGTTCTGCGGCGTACGCAAGCCGAACCCGAACCAAGGCGAGATCATGAAGTGCTGGTAGTCGGAGACGTTGAAATGGATAGCCGCACGAGAACGGTTCGTCGTGCCGGCGCATTAGTTGAGCTTACTGTGGTTGAATATTCGCTGCTCGAAAAACTACTAAGCGCACCTGGTCGAATTCTGGAGCGCGAAGAGTTAGTCAAAGAAGTTCTTCATCGCAATCTTTCGCCATTTGATCGCAGCATAGACACACACGTAAGCAACTTGCGTAAGAAACTGGGTCATCACGTTAATGGAGTCGAGCGCATCAAGACTGTGCGGAGCGTCGGTTACATATATGCCTCGTCCGAAGAAATGGATACCTAATAAAGGTGAAATGCGCAGTTTGTTTCTAAAAATATTCTTGTGGTTCGGTCTGGCGATGGTTGTTGTAAACATAGCCTCATTCGTAACGGGGATTGTAACGGAGCGGCGCTCGCAAGGTTCTCGCAATAACCCGATGTCGCAAACGCTCGGGATCTTTGCTCAAAGCGCGGCCGACCTTTTTGAGAGAGATGGAACAGCGGTGGGACCCTACCTGGACCGGGTGGAGAGCGCCACGAAGATTCAGTCAGTGTTGCTGAACGACAGAGGAGAGGAGTTGTCGGGGCGCGCGATTCCGCCGGGGGCGATGGACCTGGTTCAGCGTGTTAACGATAGCTCGCCTTTCTTCTTCTTTTTTCCTCCCGACCGGCAACAACCGCTTGCCGCCAGAGCAGTGCGTGGGCCAAGTGGAAAGCTGTATGTCATGCTGAGTCAGTTGCCGCATCCCGATTTTCCCCGGCCACCGCCTCGGTTAGGCGAACCTGGCTCATTTCTTTTCAGCTTACGCATGGCGGGCCGAAGCTTCCTGCCGGTGTTGGTGGTGGGGGGATTATTCTGTTACGGGCTGGCAAAATATTTGGCGACGCCTATCGTACAGTTACGGCGGGCGACTCGTGAATTGTCCGAAGGCAAGCTTGCAGCGCGGGTCGATGAACAGCTGCTTAAGCGGCGAGATGAGATCGGCTACCTCAGCCGCGACTTCAATTTCATGGCCAGTCGTGTTGAGTCGTTGGTTGAGGCGCAACGGCGACTATTAGGTGACATTTCGCACGAGTTGCGATCTCCACTTGCGCGTCTGGGTGTCGCTCTTGGTCTGACTCGGCGCCGCACTGGACCAGAGGTCAGTGGTACGCTCGATCGAATCGGCCGCGAGGCTGAACGGCTTAATGAAATGATCGGCCAATTGCTCGCGTTATCGCGCATCGAGAGTGGCGCCGATGAACTAGACAGAATAAGGATTGATCTTGGTTCTCTCGTGCAGGAGATTGCTGACGATGCTGACTTTGAGGCACGCGCCCGCGACGTTTCGGTCTGCGTCGTTGAGCTGGTGCCAGCGACTATCACTGGTGTTCCCGAACTGGTGCGGAGGGCGATCGAGAATGTGGTGCGAAATGGCGTACGTCACACTGCATTTGGAACGGAAGTCGAAGTCTCGTTAACGGTCAACACAGTTGATGCTTGTCGATACGCAGTAATTACCGTACGCGACCATGGCAAGGGGGTGCCTGAAGAGGCGCTGGCTGAAATCTTCCGGCCTTTCTATCGAGTGGAAGATGCCCGAGATCGTAACACGGGGGGTGCCGGGCTGGGTTTGTCAATAGCCGCGCGCGCTTTGTTGTTACACGAGGGCACAATCAAAGCTATGAACGCGCCTGACAAAGGTTTAATTGTCGAAATCAGACTGCCTGTTCGTGAGACTTTGGGAAGCTCGTCCTTCGGGAAAGAGAGATCAGAAACGACCTGGCAAGGAGTTCCGCCGAAGAAAGCGCAGTTGACCAATCCCCTGTAAAAGGGGACGGCTCATTCAGATAGTTGATTGTCGTGTTTCGCCTAACAGAAGTTAACTAGAGCGACCTTGACTTCTTCCGGCGACGCAGCTTTGCGGCAACTCCGGCCAGGCCTGTGCCAAGCAAAACCATCGTGGCGGGTTCAGGCACGGCTGCTAGCGTCCCCGCCAGCCCAATGTTGTCAAAGCGGATATTGCCGGTCTCGTTAGTGGCGCCGTTCAGGACCCATCGAAAGGCGAACAACGGGTTGTCAAATACGCCTGATGCCTCGCCGAAAGTAACTGACAAACCGCCAAAACTGGTCAGTGGTGGGCTGAAAGTACGACAATTAAGAAATGTCGTTCCATCGATGCTGTACTGCAACAGAATGCTGCTGAATCCAGTGTCCGATCGCTGCCAATCCCACAATAAAGTAACTCTATTGAATCCGACGGTACTCGCCCGCAGTTCCAGTATCGAACCATTGTTCTGAAGATTCGCGCCAGCCAGAATGGCGAGGGACTGACCAGCCGGGTCCCCGGCTCGCGCGTTCGTACTAATGCCGCCTAAAGACGTGACGTTGGCCGGGTTGGCCGTAAGGGTCAACGTCCCCACACCGCGATCGACTACAAGATTCGAGTCGTTAAAGTTCCAGAGCGCGATCTCGTCGGCACGGGCAACCGTGGGTAAGATCACCAGCGCAAGTACGGCGATTGATTGCAAAATTCTTTTAAGACAGATCAGATCCTTAGGGTATTTCATCGTCATCTATACTCCTGTTGGAACGCCTGCCGCACGGGCGAAGAGAAGAATGCGAGATAGCGAGAGCTAACTTTGGCAAAGCAACTATAGGGCCGTGGATTGTTAAAGAATTGACGGTCAATAAGTTAGCCAAATTGCTTGATTTCCTGCGATGCTGGCGTTTGCAACCGTAAGTGGAGTCTGCTTCTCAGACAACGAGTCCAGACTCTGGACGACTTGCCCAATTACAAAAGAGCTGACTTATTTGCCGGGCTCTCCAGGCTAGGCGACGAAATCTTTTCAATTCTGGGATCTTGTCATCCCATAAACGTGCATTAGCTTATTTCCACAGCGCCTCTGGGCCAGCAGTTATGTAGAAACCCTTTAGAGATCTGAGCAGTGGTGAATGGAATGGCAAATGCTTTTATCCCTGTTCGAATGGGGGAATAGGAGATCATGTGATGGGAAATTTCCTAACAGAGCTGCGGAACACCCTGCGCATGCTGCTCAAATCCCCGGTCTTTACTATAGTCGCCATCCTGACTCTCGCGCTGGGAATCGGAGCAAACACAGCCGTCTTCAGTTTTGTGAGCGCCACTTTGCTGCGCGCGTTACCCCTGCCTCAACCTGAACGAATCGTCGTCCTGGCCGAACTGAATCCACAAAAAAACCCGACGCGCCCGATCGTTTCACCACGCAATCTGGAAGACTGGGAGCAGCAGAGCCAAACCCTGGAGCATTTCGGCCAGTGGCGGGACTGGCATGGCTTCCGCTTGGCCACATCAAATGGAACAGTCAGCATCTCGAGTGCTATTGCCTCACCAAATTTCTTCCTGGCGCTCGGCGTCAAACCCGTCTTGGGCCGCACCTTTCTTCCTGAAGAGAATCAACCCGGCCAGGATCAAGTTGTAGTCCTCAGCTATAGCTGCTGGCAGACTCAATTTGGCGGTGACCAGAGCGTGATCGGGAAGGCCATAACTCTCGATAAGAAGAGCTTCAAGATCGTCGGCGTCTTGCCTGTTGAGATGGAAACTCTAGATGTAGGATGGTGGAAAATCTGGGCTCCCGTTTCCATCGATCCGGATCAATTTCTGGGGCGACACGTGCGCAATCGCCGAGTCTACGCGCGTCTGAAACCGAATGTGACGCTCGCAGCGGCGCAGGCGGAAATGGATACCATTGCTCAGCGACTTGCTGATCAATATCCAAAAGAGAACGCTGGCTGGCGCATTTCCGTTCAGCGCTTGCAGGACCAGGAAGTCGCAACGATTCGTCCGGCGCTGCTCGTATTCCTGGGAGCGACGAGCCTGGTCCTGCTGATCGCCTGCGCCAACGTTGCCAATCTGATGCTCGCGCGCGCCGCCTCTCGTCGCAAAGAGTTTGCGATTCGTATTAGTCTGGGCGCGAATAGATTTCGGGTGCTCCGGCAACTCCTGACGGAGAGCGTGGTGCTGGCCCTATTGGGCGGCGCGACAGGTCTCTTGTTGGCTTACTGGCTCGTGGATCTGTTCGTCGCCGTTAGTCCGAAAGTGCTGCCCGGCACGGGCAAAGTAAAGGTAGACGCAACGGTTCTCGTCTTTACTTTTGCGCTGTCCGCCCTCACAGGTCTGGTCTTCGGGCTGGCACCGGCGCTCCAGTCGTTGAAGCTGAATCTTGTCAATGAGCTTAAGGATGGTGTGAAAACCTCTCATGCAGGGCGTCGCATTCGCCTGGGAGAAATACTGGTCGTCATGCAGGTGGCTTTGGCGTTGACGCTGTTGATCGGCGCGGGGCTGTTAAGCCAAACATTCTTAAGCCTCACCAGGATACAACCTGGCTTCAATCCTGAAAATCTCTTGACGGTCTGGCTGTCCCTCCCCATGGATAAATATAAGGAGAAGAGCCAGGTGACCGCGTTTTATCGGCGGACCAGGGAAGCTCTCCAATCAATTCCCGGCGTGGAGAGTGTCGGCGCAGTTTCTGCTGGACCACAATTCGGAGGTTACGAACCTATCGAGTGGATGCCCGAAGGACGACCTCCGTCAGCTTCAGTTGAATATCCTCAGGCCCGCTACTATGATGCAAGTCCGGGCTACTTCCACACCATGCAGATACCGCTGCTCAGTGGCCGCGAGTTCACAGATCAGGACAACGCATCCGCTCCGCTCGTCGCCGTTATCAATGAGACGATGGCCAAGCGTTATTGGCCAGAAGGAAACGCATTGGGCCAGCGTGTGATACTGCCGCGATCAAAAGAATCGCTCGAGATTGTGGGAGTGGCCGGTGATATCAGGCGTTTTGATCTTGAGGCGCAAGTGGAACCTGAGATCTACTGGCCAAATCTGCAGCGGACTCGCTGGGCCTCATACTTCATCTTGCGTACCAATCAGGAACCGGGTGGTTTTCTGCCTGCGGTACGCAGCCGCGTCGCGGAAATTGACAAGGACGTGCTGGTACCCAATGGTGCTACGATTGACACTCTGATCTCCACGGCACTCAAGCGTCCGCGCTTTAATATGGTGCTCCTCTTAATCTTCGCGGGCACTGCACTGGTTCTCGCTTCAGTTGGTCTGTACGGCGTGATTTCATATTCGGTCAGTCAACGTACGCGGGAGATAGGCATTCGCCTGGCGCTCGGGGGGCAGCCGCGAAAGGTTGTGCAAAAGGTAATGCGCGAGACGCTGACGCTAGTTTTCATTGGCGTGGTCGTCGGATTATTCGCCGCGCGGTTGACTGCGCAGGTTTTGACGACCATGTTATTCGGTGTGACGGCAACCGACCCAACCACGTTCCTACTCGTCACAATGCTTGTGGTCGCTGTCGCTGCTCTGGCTGGATACATCCCGGCCAGCAGAGCCTCAAGAGTTGATCCGCTGATCGCGCTGCGCTACGAGTAGCGGCTGCGTGTTGGTTCAAGTCACAGAGGCGACGACTGTCACTTGAAAGTTTCTTTGCCGCTATTAGACGCAATTCTTTGCCGCGAGTCTTCGAAATCCTAGTACAAGGATTTTAGCTAGAATTCTCGGCTCGTCAATCGTAGTAGCACTTATGCACACTCGACATGACGCAAGGATTTGCAGAACAGATCAGCCTTCTCTCCCTCTCTCTCCTATTTGCTCGAGGCGCCACTTGAGTCATAGCCCTAAAGATCATTTCCCGAATACGACTGGTTAAAGGACTTATTGCAAAGCGGAAAATCGGGCACAATGTTCTTTAGCACCGCAAACGACAGCGGTGGCCAGTTGACGAACGACGGATCCTTGATCTTAACGCGGTAGACTTCTCCTTTGTCGTCAACCATGACCCAGTGGATGATGGCGCCACGCCAGCCCTCCACGATCCCGAATGCAGGTTCGAACGGCGGTGACTGCCCCAGCGGCGCGGCAAGTGGTCCAGGAGCCAGTCGCTTGCTCGCCTGCCGGATCAGTGCCACCGACTGCGCGGCCTCCTCCACTCTCATCAACGTCCGCGCGTATACGTCGCCGCTTTCATAGACAGGCACTTTGAAGTCGAGCTCGCCGTACGCGGCAAATGGATGATCTCGTCGAGCGTCGATGTCCACTCCCGAGGCGCGCGCGACATAGCCGAGCGCCCCGTGATCGACTGCGGTCTGCCTGGTCAGACAGCCCGCACCCTCAAGCCGGTCTGTCAAGATCGTGTTCTTCAAACTGATATCAACGATCTCATCGAAGTCGGCCAGGATCGAGTAGAGTTCAGCCGAAAGGTCGAGTCCTTCCGGCAAATCAAAGCGGACGCCGCCGGGTACGACTCCGCCACGCAAGAGGCGGTTTCCCGTCAGCTGTTTGTTCAAGCGCAGCAGCCGCTCGCGAAGGCGTAGGCAGTGAGTGTTCGCGATGGCGAAACCTGTGTCGTTGGCAATCGCGCCAAAGTCCGCAATGTGATTATAGAGCCGCTCCATCTCGAGCAGGATCACTCGCAAATAACGGGCTCGGCTCGGAACTTCAGTTTGGGTGAGCGATTCGAGAGCCTGGCAGTAGGCTAGCGAGTGGCCGATTGTTGTGTCGCCCGAGATGCGTTCAGCCAGTTCCACGCCGTCCGCCGGTAAGCGTCCCTCGAACAGCTTCTCTGTCCCCTTGTGGGTGAAGTAGAGCCGGATCTTGAGATCGATGACGGTCTCGCCGATAACGCTGAAGCGAAAGTGCCCCGGCTCGATGATGCCGGCATGCACGGGGCCAACGGGAATCTCGTAGACACCCTCGCCACCGACTGGCTTGAAGGGGAAGGGTGTGCCGTCGTCCTCAAAGTGTTCCGGCAGCAGGGCGTCCTTACGCAACGGGAAATAATCCTTCGGCCAGAAGGCGTGCCGGACCAGCGGCCTCGGGTCTGGGTGGCCGATCGCTTCGATGCCGAACAAGTCCTTAATCTCGCGCTCAAAGCGCGAGGCCGGAAAATAGAGAGTCGCCAGGGAAACTATCGTCGGGTCTTCACGTGAAAGTTCTTTGCTGGCGTGTACGAACCAGTTTTCACGAGTGTTCGCGAAGAGGTAATGAACCTCGAAGACTCTTTTGTCGGGCCGATCATTCGCGACCATGAGGGCAAGCTCGGCTCCGAAGTCGGCACGCAGGAGCCCGGCGAGCCGCCGCACAGCGCCACGGGTGATCCTGCAATGTAGTTCGTTGCCCCGCTCAACATGAAGATCCGTTATCTTTCCTTCGAAGTGCCTTGCCAGCGCTGATTGTAGTGCGGAAAAGTCGGTCATCTGGAAACGATCTCCATAATCCGATTTAGTAACTTTGCCAGCGGTGCCGGCATCGTCACGCCAAGAATGACGAGCACCGATAGCGGCACTAAGAAAGGAATTAGATACGGGCTGTCAAGCTCGCCGGCATTCACCCCCTCTGGTACTGGACCGTAGAGCATATTGTTTAGGTGATTGATAAATGAAACGAAGGCTACGATCAGTAGCATTAGTGTCCCTCCCATGAGCCAATAGTGTTTAGCGCCAAAACCGGCACGAAAGAGAGCAAACTCTGAAATGAAAAGTCCAAAGGGCGGGAGTCCAATCAGCGCCAATATTCCGATCGCGAACAACCCTCCCGTCCAAGGCATAACCCTCAGCATCCCGCGCACGTCTTTGATCAGCGGCGAGCCATACCTGAACTCGATTCCTCTAACGAGAAAAAACAGCAATGACTTCACAGCCGTATGGTTGATCAGGTGCAGTAGCGCGGCAAAAACCCCAAGCGGCCCGAGGCCCAGACCGAGACAGATCAGCCCCGCGTGCTCGACGCCGGAATAGGCCAGCAACCGTTTGTAGTTGCGCGCGAGCACGCCACCGCAAAAAGCGCCGAAGACATCAGAGCGCCAAGCGATGACGGCGACTCGCCGTAAGCATCCGGCTTCCAGGTGTGCATAGGTGCGATGCCGGCTTTCGTGCCATAGCCCACAAGAATGAAGACGAACGACAGGCGCATGACTTCCGGGTGCAGCAAAGGAGCCGTGGCTCGGAGCACAGGCCAGTTTAAGGCGTTCTCTACGCGGCCAGACAGCGCTACAAAATCGAAGTAACTCAAGACCGTTCCAGCGAAGGCCAGGGCAATGCCGACCGAACCGATCAGAATGTATTTCCACGAAGCTTCAACCGACCGCTTGCTCAGTCTGAGGGGAATGATCAAAGCGGAGAAGACCGTTGTGGCCTCCAGAGCGACCCACATGATGCCGACATTGTTGGCACTCACAGCCAGCAGCATTGCGGCGATGAAGAGGTTGATGAAGATGTGGTAACGCCGAAGCTGTGATATGTCGTAGCGCGTCTGCCGGCCTAATCCAGGACTCAAGAAAAGTGTGAGCGTTGCTATTGTTGTAACCAATACCGCGAGCAGCGCTGCGAGGCCGTCGGCTCGCATGAACTCCCCCGGCCCGAAAACGGGCGCATCAATTTCATTTACCGCAGAGTCGGCCAAACTCAGAGCCGCACCGCATGCCAGGAGCGAGACGAATGCGTTCAACCAGCCGACCCAGGCGCGGAAAGGTCGCACGAGGATCGCGATTAGCGCACCAAGGAGCGAAGGAAGTAGTAGAAGAAGAAAACTCATCTTGGCGACGCGAAGCGCTTCCCTCAGCAACAATCACAAAGCTTTTCGAAGAGCATTAACCACGGCACTTTCCATCTCGATCACGACAGAGGTATCGCTTTCAATCAATGCCACAATTTCTTCCCGCGGTCCCTGTCTCCAGTCGGGACTCCCATAGAAGGCATCCTGGCTTGATTGCCGTTCGTTCAAGCTGGCATAGGCTCGAATCAAGTAGTAGGAATTCTCGTCGTGCAGCGAAGGGCCGAAGTCGATTATGTCAACACTCCATTGCAGCATCAGAGGAAAAGAGACCTCAGAAACAAGCCGGTGAAACTCATCACGATTACCCTGTTTCAGATTGTAGGCGTGAAACTCAACCATTCTTCTCACTCATTACCTCCACTAGTGCGACAATTGACGGCTATGCGAATCCGCCAGAGACGACCCAAGGATTTCAATGCTTCAACCGATTCAGTTGTTCCACGTCCATCGATTCGAAGGTCCCGTGGATGTGGTAGACGAAGACCTGCATCGCCAGAAAGCCCATCAGTACGTCGAGGAAGACACCAAGTTCGATGATCAGCGGAATGCCGTAAGTCCCCAGCATGGCGAGCAGGGCGATGCCATTCTCAACCACCAGGAACCCCACAACCTGCGTGAGCGCCTTCCGTCGTGTGACGACGACGAGGAGGCCGACGAAGATCAGCCCCATGGCCAACGGCAGGGCGCCGCGAGTGGGGAGCTTGCTCACCGCCACCAGTGGCCTAGTCACAGCGTAGGCCAGCAGCACTAGCAGGCCGGAGACAATCAGCGACGTGGGGATGTTGATATAAGGCTCCGACTCGCGCTCGGCCCCGACCCTCTTTTCCAGACGGCGAAGATATCGGGGAATGATCACTACCTTTAGCACAAAGAAGAAAACACCCATCGCATAGAGATCCGGGTCGTGCCCGAAATAGCCGACCATGAAGAACATTGCGGCGAGCACGAGCGACTGCCACTTGAAAGCCTTTACGTACGAGTCGAGACTGCGTCTCCAGAGCAATGCAATCCCCGCAAGCAGTGCGAGGCTGGAACCGAGCGCGGTGAGTTGGGCGAAAAGGTTACTGTCCACCGAAACTACCTCAACAGGAAGGACGACGTTACGGCCAGAAGCGCCAGCACGAAGGAGACCGCCAGCAGTTCCGGCACGCGAAAAAGCCTTAGTTTGGCGATGCGTGTTTCAAGCAACGCCACGACAAGAGCAAGCCCGGCAAGCTTGGCAATGAGGGCGAGCACAGCGACGCTCACGGCTACAGGCGTAAGCATCGTCGCCACGCCCCACGGCGCAAACATATTGGCGAGTAGTGAGAAGAAGATGAGCAGGCGTAAAGCCGCGGCCCATTCAATTAGCGCGAGGTAACGCCCTGAATATTCCAGAGTCATGGCCTCGTGAATCATCGTCAACTCGAGGTGTGTCGAGGGGTTGTCTACCGGCAGTCGCCCCGTCTCAGCCAGCATGACGATAAACAGCGCGGCGAATCCCAGCAGGTGGCCGGGGCTGATCGCCGCTCCCGGGTGGGCCAGTGTCTGCGCCACAATACGACCGAGGTTAGTTGAACCGGCTGCGAGAGCGAGGCCGAAGATCGAGAGCGCTATTGTCGGCTCGGCGATGGCGGCTATCGTCATTTCGCGGCTCGCGCCCATGCCGCCAAACGCTGTGCCGGGATCGAGGCCCGCCAGCGCTAGAAAAAAGGTGCCGAGCAGGAGCAGGTAGACGACCAGGAGTAGGTCGCCGATCTGGTCGAACGGAAGTGGCGCGGCGACGAGCGGGATAAGGAACGTAACGGCAAGCGTGCTTGAGAAGACTAGATAAGGCGTAAAGCGGAAGATCCAGGAGGCGTTCTTCGATATGACGACCTCTTTGCCGAACAACTTTCGCAGATCGTAGTACACCAACCATGGCGGAGCTCCGCGCCGTCCTTGCAGACGCGCCTTCCACCATCGAACAAACCCCACTAGACCCGGAGCGAGCGCAAGGGCCATTAGTGCCTGACCGATTTCGAGAAGGTAACCCTTCATCGTTAGGACCACCTCGCAATCAAAAGAAGGATCAATAACGCGACGCTAACGTAGAAGAGATAAATGTGCAGTGAACCTGATTGCAACCGCCGCGTGAGCGAGGCCAGGAACCGGATGGACCAGAGGAGCGGTCCGTACAACGCCTTGTCGAACCAGGGTGTAACCTCGCTTCGGTATTCAATGGATTGGACGAAGTATTTCGAGTCTTGGTGAAAGTCAATAGTCAGCTCCTTGGTTGGACGATAGACTTCGGCGAAGACCCTTCTGAGCGGCTCGGCAAACGCCGTCGCGGTGTATTCCATCCGGGGCGTCTGTCCCACTCGTCCACAACCCCACGAGTCGCCCACGCGTAAGCGGCGGTTCACCCTCAACAGCAGCATCACGACCGGCGTGAGACCTAAGATTACGACCAGGCCGAGCGCGACGAGAGTGGGCGACATACTGGCAAAACTGTTAGGAGTTACGAGGGATAGGTTGAGTGCAAAAGTCGCGTGGCTGTCTGGCAGGCCGCCGACTCCGGTCAGCACACGCCCCAGCGCCGGGACGATGACGAAGGGCGCAAGTCCGAGAGCGACGCAGGCGAGCGCCAGCAACGCCATCCCCACGAGCATCGATGGTGGTGACTCGTGTGCCTGCTCCGCCTCGCGCGAGCGCGGGATTGCCAGGAAGGTGATACCGAATGCTTTGACAAAGCAGGCTGCCGCGAGCCCGCTCGTAAGCGCGAGCATCCCGACTGCAACAGGCATTACGGCCGCCACTTCTGGCGTTGGAATGTTGAAGCCGGCGAGCAAGGACTGAAAGACCAGCCACTCTGAGGCGAACCCGTTCAAAGGCGGCAACGCTGATATAGCGGCCGACCCGATGAGGAAGAACAGGGACGTCCAGGGCATCCGTTTGATGAGGCCACCCATCTCCTCCATGTTGCGCGTGCCAGTCGCATGCAGCACAGATCCAGCGCCGAGGAAGAGCAATGCCTTGAAGCTCGCATGATTGATGGTGTGATACAGACCACTAATAAAGGCCAGCGCGGCCAGGGTCATCAAGCCGTAGCTGTGGAAGATCATCCCGGCGCCCACTCCAATCAGAATAATGCCGATGTTCTCGACCGAGTGATAGGCCAGCAGTCGTTTGAGATCGTGTTCCATCAGGGCGTAGAGTACGCCCAGGAGAGCTGAGATTGAGCCTGCGGCCAGTACCGCTGCGCCCCACCATACGGGCCCTCCGCCCATCAGGTCGACCAACACGCGCAGCAGACCGTAGATGCCCATCTTGATCACGACTCCTGACATGATGGCCGAGACATGGCTGGGCGCTACCGGATGCGCCATCGGCAGCCAGATGTGCAGCGGAATGATCCCGGCTTTGGAACCGAACCCGAAGAGCGCGAGCAGGAAGACGGCGTGGCGTAAGCCGGGCGAAAGCGACGCCACGCCCGCGCGCATCGATGTGAAAGAAGTCGTCAAGTCGGTACCCGAGAGCATCAGGAACATAGCGACAAGCGCGGCGAATCCGACGTGCATCATCGCGAAATACCACACACCCGCGCGTACCGTACCGGGTCGGTCGTGCTCGGTTAGCACCAGCAAGTAAGCGGTGAGCGACATTGCTTCCCACAAGACGAGAAAGGTGAGCGCATTGTCGGCCATGACTTGCAAGCTTAGGGCTAGCAGCAACAGGTTGAACATCACGCCCATGAGACGGAGCGAATAGCGTCCCGCATACTGTGCCGAATACCCAAAAGCGTAAATCGCCGAGGCGCACCCGACGAGCCCGACCACGACGAGAAAGAACGCTCCCAGCCCGTCGAGTCTGAGAGCGACGCCAGTAAGGGGAAGAAGCCGCGCCGAAGTGAACGCCAACGGAATTCCTGAAGCGATAACCAAAACTCCCAGCGCCAACCCGGCGACCGAACCGACTACTGCGCCTGCAGCCACAAACCAGCGCCCAACAGCGCTGCGACCGCCGAGTAGCGCCGCGAACGTGCCGAGGAGGTAAGCCGAGATCATGACGAGAAAAAGAGTCTGCATCGCTTAGATTATTAGATTTGGGCTCACTTTCGCGGCAACCGATCTAGCGCAGATAGGATCCCCCGCAGGATGTCGATCGGTTCCGGCGGGCAACCGGGCACAAACACGTTTACGGGGATTACCTTGTCGACGCCGCCAACGACCGCGTAGCTGTCTTTGAATACGCCACAGTTGATGGCGCAGTCGCCAATCGCGATGACAATTTTAGGATCAGGCGTCGCGTCGTAGGTGCGCCTGAGCGGTTCGGCCATGTTCCGCGTCACGGGGCCGGTCACCAGCAGACAGTCGGCGTGGCGCGGCGAGGCCACGAAATGGAGCCCGAACCTTTCCATGTCGTAGTAGGGGTTGCCAAGCGCGCCAATCTCCAATTCGCAACCATTGCAAGAGCCGGCATCAACCTCTCGGATGTGCAGCGAACGACCGAAGAGTTTGCGCGCTCGCTCGCTGATCTGCCGCGCAACGACTGCGATCTGGGCCTCCGGATCTTGCCCCACCGCCTCCGTAACTGCAGGGGTTCTCAAAATCTTCGCGAAGAGTGACATCCTGAATTTACCGTTCCTTCAGAGGTAGTCTGTGGTGATCTCTTCGCCCGAAGCCATCTCTCTGAGCGCGCGAAGAAAGACATGTCCCTGTGAAATGATCAGGTAAGAATTCGGTTCGCACGAGTGTTTGATGTACTGAGTGCCATTGGTGCCACAGCTTCCGTCAATGGACCATTCGGGGTCGACGTCGCAGATGCATTTCTTGCCCGGCGCGCTTCGTCTGCGCTCAGCCTCTGCGAGGGCAATTCTTTCTCCCACGAACTCGGCGATCTTCTGGTTCTGGCGGAAGTAGATAGCGGCGAAACATCCCAAGCCGTCGATCCTGGATTTTGCGACCCTGAGTCCGGGCGCGAGTTTCTGCTTCATCTCCGAACGCTAACTCCTCTCCTCAGTTCTAAACCAATCGCTCAACGTGCCGCCTACGACTCAACTAAATCGGATCGTAGTAAAGGAACACAATGCAGTTGCCACAATTTATAAACTCGCCGGCTTTCGCCTGTTGGATTCGCGCGGTGGCAATTGTCACGTTGCACGCTGAGCAGCGCCCGTCGTGAACAGGGGCGAAAGCTCGGTGAGACCCTGCGAGTAGCCGCTTCAGCAGCGGCTGAGACTGAGGCTGCTGGTGGAGCAATCGCTCGTAAAGAACCTCCAGATGGTGCGTGTCAATGAGCACGTCTGAACTCCCGATTTGCTTCACGGAACTCATCTTCTTCCTCCGGTAAGCATTTCGATCATCCCTCTCGCTTGTTTGTGAGCGCATCGACTGGTCATGGTACTCCTTCAAATGCTCAAGTTATGCCGGCGGAAGTAAGCCCTCCCCATGGATCCGTCTAGCCCGAGCTACCGGCGCACGGCTTTAGCGGGTGGGGTCGCGTGAATCTCCTCCAGCATGCTGCGGACCCCGATCAGGTGGTGGTTGAAGATCTCCTTGGCAGCATCGAGCAGCTTGAATATGCTTTTATCGCTTACGGAGTAATAGACGTTGGCGCCTTCTTTGCGAGTCACCA